>OHPD01000307.1_pt1 | contig 33971 bp, 54 predicted proteins | sample 1577641 | NCBI WGS metagenome assembly OHPD01 (sample SAMEA3879532, study PRJEB24766) | human gut metagenome | biome: human-associated habitat; feature: feces | place: USA | collected 1985/1987
AAGACCGCTCTACAAGCCGAAATTCGATGTGTTCAAATTTTTGTCATGTACTTAACATAAATATAATGAATAAATTTTTAGCAAGTATCATCATCATGTCAGTTTCAATATTAGGTATGCATGGCGCATCATCCGAAAATGTAAAACTGCCCGCTCCCGACACAAAAGGTGGTCTGCCGGTAATGCAGGCTTTTGCAAACCGCAAATCAGTGCGCGAATATGCGCAGCAACAGCTCTCGATGCAGGATATTGCCAATCTCCTTTGGGCAGCCGGCGGTGTGAACCGCGCAGACGGCCACCACACCAACCCCACAGCGCTCAACAAAGAGGATATTGACATTTATCTTTTCTCTCCCGAGGGCGTGTTTCTCTACGCACCGGCAAAACATGAACTTATAGTGGTGGCTCATGAAGATCATCGTGATCTGATCCGCGGTGGCCAGACCGATTTCCCAATTCCACCCGTGGCAGTGGTGATGGTATCCACTCCTTCACGTTTCGGCATAGACAATAAGCAGGCATCCTTGATAATGGGCGCCGCCGATGCCGGCATAGTGTCGGAAAACATATCGCTTTTCTGCGCCGGGAACGGTTTCGTGACCGTGCCGCGAGCCTCGATGGATTCGGACGCTATCAGCGCTCTACTCGGTCTTCAGGACGGTTCATTTCCGGTGCTTAACAATCCCGTGGGCTTCCCGAAATAACAGTCGCGCAAAAATATCTGAATAGTACATTATAAATACTTCTTCAGGTCAAACAAAAAGGGTGTTATAACTGTTAAAATTTCAACAGTTAATTAACACCTTTTTTGTTTTTTATTTGCCATACCAAATGGAACCGTTACGTCGCCAGCTCAGCAATTTCCTAAAGAAAGACCAAATTATCGACACCCGCCTGTGGCTCGACATATATGGTCGCGATGCCTCATATTTCGACATCACACCACAAGCCATAGTGCGTCCGCGCACGGTGGAAGAGATACAGCATCTGTTAGCTTTGTGCCGTAACAACAGAATAGGGGTTACTTTTCGCTGCGGCGGCACTTCTCTGTCGGGGCAGACCGTGAACAATGGCATAATATGCGAGCTGCGCACCAATCACCGCAAATTCGAGGTGCGCGACAACGGTAAAAAAATCTGGTTCGAGCCAGGTCTCACCTGCGATCAGGTCAACGCTTATCTGCATCCACACCACACTCACATCGGTCCCGACCCGGCCTCGTCGGTGGCAGCCATGATGGGCGGTGTGTTAGGCAATAACTCCAGCGGTATGTCGGCAGGTGTGAGACACAATTCATACCACACACTCAGTTCCATAGAATTCGTCCTGGCCAACGGACACAGATATGACAGCGGCAAGATTGCAGACCGCAAGCGATTCGAGACCGATGAGTCAGATCTCTGCAAAGGTCTGATGGAAATCAGATCGGAAATCATGGCCGACAAAGCTATTCATGACAAGATTGTACGCAAATATCAGATAAAGAATGTCACAGGCTATGCCATGAACTCATTTGTCGATTTCGACAATCCGATGGAGATTTTCGCCCACCTCCTTATAGGCAGCGAGGGAACATTAGGCTATATCGCGTCAGGAGAACTCAACACACTTCCGCTTCAATCGGTCTATTCCTCATGTATGCTTTATTTTTCGGACGTGACTTCGGCCGCATCCCACGCCGGATGGCTGGGCGACTCCGGCGCCGATAAAGTGGAAATGATGGACTATGCCTCACTGCGCAGCTATCTCGGTCAAAAGATGGATATGCCCAAAGGCACCACTGCTTTGCTTGTGGATTACGGTGCCGATTCAACGGCAGAGATCGTGGATAAGATAGCGTCACTGATCCCGCAACTTAAAGCACTGAAAGGGCTGACCGGGATGGATAACTTCACCCACACAGTGGCTCAGCGCGAGCTGCTCTGGAAAATGCGTAATGGCATTTTCCCGTGTGTGGCCGGTGTGCGCGTGCCGGGGGCGACTGTGATACTCGAAGATGTTGTGGCTCCCGTCGGCAGTCTCGACCGTCTTGTCGGAGGAATGCAGGCTCTGTTTGACAAACATGGCTACGAGGGTGCTATCTTCGGACATGCCCGTGACGGCAACATACATCCGCTGCTCACATCTCCGATCGGCAACCCCGATGTACTCCGAAACTTCCGCGGATTTGTAGATGAGATGGTTGATCTGGTGCTGAAACTCGACGGCTCGCTGAAAGGCGAGCATGGCACGGGTCGCGCCATCGCGCCCTTTGTAGCCCGTGAGTGGGGCGACGACATCTACCAACTGATGCGGCGTGTGAAAAAACTCGCCGATCCCGAAGGGATTCTCAATCCGGGCGTCATAATCAACGATGATCCCGAATGTTTCATGAAACCGATGAAATCGATGACGGTTTTCGGCGACAAACTCGGTTATGACCATGCCGACAAATGTATGGAGTGTGGTTATTGCGAGCATGTGTGTCCTTCAAGGAATATCACATTTACGCCACGCCAGCGCATACAGGCGCTCAGAATCATCACCGAGCACCCCGACGACAAAGAGCTGCGGAAGCAGTACCGTTATCCGGGGAACTATACATGCGCTACCGACGGCACTTGTCAGCTCCCATGCCCGATGGGAATATCTACGGCTGAAATCACTGATCGTATCCGCGAAAAGACCGATACGAAATTGTTCGACAAGGCACTTTCAAGCTCAGCATCGAACTATGGCGCCGTGGAGAATGCCATACGGGCCATGCTCCGTGCGGCAGTGGCTACAGAAAAAGTTATTTCACCTTATCCTCTGATCTGGGCCACAGACTTTCTGCACCGGCTCTACTCTCAGGTACCTCACTGGTCACGCAATTTCCCCATGCCGGCCAAAATTCACTGGCAGGAGAGAGAAAACCCCGAATTCCTATATTTTCCGGCCTGCGTCACACGCATTTTCGGCGGATCTTCGTTAGGCAAGGATGATATGATTACCGTGGTCCTCCGGATAGCTGACAAAGCTGGAATGAAGGTAGCGCTCCCGAAAGATATGCACGGCCTGTGCTGCGCCCAGATCTGGGAACACAAAGGCGATCCAGAGGGTAAACGCAAGATAGCGAATACCACTGTGGAACGTTTCTATGAGCTTTCCGACCATGGTTCCATACCCATCTTCTGCGACACCACCTCGTGTACACACTCGCTGCTGAGGAGCATGGAAGACGCCCTGACAGCTGAGAATGCAGAAAAATACCACAGTCTGAAAATCATCGACATCACCACCTGGCTGATGGAATATGTGCTGCCGCGTGTCACAGTCGACAAACCGAAAAACCGGGTCCTTCTCCACGCCACATGCGCATCGAAACTGCTGGCAGTCAACACCACGCTGGTGGAAGTAGCTAAAAAGTGCGCCAAGGATGTGTATCTGCCGCTGAACAACCGCTGCTGCGGGGCAGCCGGCGACCGCGGATTCATGTTTCCCGAGGTAGCATATTCGGCCACCCGCGACGAACGCGAAGAGATAAAAGACATGTCATTCGACGGCTGCTACTCGCTGGCCCGTACATGCGAGATCTCGATGATGGATAATATCGGGCGACCATACGAATCGATCGTATATCTCGTCGACGAAACCACCAGCCCCGCTGCCACAAAAGATTAAGAGCTTGTTTAATAGATATTTAAACATCTTATATCCATGGCTATACAACTCGAGAAAAATGACCGCATCGATCTTCGTCGCGAAGATGGCACGCCACTGTTGAAATTCTGCGTAGGTTGCAATTGGGGGCAAGTGCGGCACGAACATCTTATGGGGATGTTCTCATCCAAAATCAATGCCGACATAGATTTGAGCTGCCTGATGTTTGACATCAACGGCAACCTTGTCGATTATATCTATTCACTGCTGTATAACTTCACGCCCGGCGAGGGATTCACCCGCGGAAAACTTATCACACGTGACAGGGCTGTGCGTCATGCCGATGAAAATGAAGATCATGAGACCACAGCCGGTCTCGATCCGGAAATCATCACCGTTGACCTGAGCAGAATCAACTCTCAGGTTCAGGAGATAGTGTTTTTCATCAATATCTACAACGATGAAAATTTCAGCGGCGACTTCTCGGAAGTTCCTTTCACCTCGATCCGGATTTATGAGGGGACTACCGAAAAGGTAGATGAAGTGTTTGCCGAATACAACGTCCCTACAGGTCAGGTCGGTGCCGGCATGCGCGCCGTGGTGATGGGAAAAGTGATCCGACGTGCCGGCCAATGGAAATTCGCTGCTGTAGGAGAAGCATACCCCGACCCATTTATCGGCCACACAATCCGCCGTGTGATTGCCGATTACAAAAAATAGACTTCTGTTAATCTTTATTAACACAGACGTGCAATAAAGAGACACATGCCCGTAGTTACCTTTGTGACATCAAAACCAATCACCGACTTAACACTGTCACATATCATGGACTACGAACAGGATTACACTCGACTCAATCGCAACCAGATTCTTTGGTACGGTAACGACGAAACCTCTGCGGCTACCGGCGATAACGCCTCGGGCCAGCAACAGGGTTCCGCTGAAATCAAAGGCACCCGCGACATGATTCTCGACGACGAAGACTTCAACTGACAGACAACTGACGTCTGAAAAAGTCGTCAATGACGGCTCATAAGGCGACAAATGCGGATTTTTTGACATAATCAGAAAAAATCTGATAAAAAATTTGGCTCGGGTTGTTATTATTACATACCTTTGCAACAACCATAGCTCACAACGCCAAATATATTTCTGATATGATATTCAAATTCCGCATTGTTTCCGACGAAGTCGATAATTTCAAGCGCGAAATCCAGATTGATGCCGAAGCCACATTCCTTGATCTGAAGAATGCGATTTGCGATGCCGTGAATTACGACAAAAATCAGATGTCATCCTTCTTCATCTGCGATAAAAGCTGGGAAAAGGAAAAAGAAATAACCATGGAGGACATGGGGTCGGATTCCGCACAGGAAGTCTATCTCATGGACGACAGCTGTCTCAGCGATTTTATCGACGACGAAGGTCAGCGACTGATGTTCACTTTCGATTACCTCACGGAGCGCTCATTCTTCATAGAGATGAGGGAAATGATCACCGGCAAGAATCTCAAAGATCCCGTGTGCTCGATGGCCGTGGGAAAAGCCCCCGCTCAAAACATCGATCTCGACGCTTTTGAAGCGAAAATCGATGCCAAGGCCAAAGCTGATGCCAAGGCTGCCGAGGATTTCGATGAAGAATTCTATGGCTCCGACAGCTACAACGATGACGAGATCGACCTCGACAGCTTCTCCGACATGACTTTTGACGAATAGGTCGTTATCAGGAGCTATCTGTGGTTAAAATATTCCAGAGGGTGCACCGGAATCAGCCGGCGTGCCCTCTGTGTCTATTTCCCGACAAGGGAAACTAAAAGAGCTACACACTTGTTATAATGATGTGACGTAGGATATGAAAATATGACAGAATTTTGGCAGACTCACAGAGTTTGGCACGGTTTTGGCATGTTAGTATTCCGACGCCGGTAATCGCGGCGTCGCACCCCGTTAGAATATAAAAGTTATAAATAGTTACTTAATCGCTTAACATCATGAAACTTAAACCACTCGCCGACCGTGTGCTCATTCAGCCCACTCCGGCCGAAGAAACCACTCTCGCCGGCATCATCATCCCCGACTCTGCCAAGGAAAAACCTCTCCGCGGCACCGTGCTCGCCGTTGGCAATGGCACCAAAGATGAGGAAATGGTACTCAAAGAGGGCGATAATGTGCTCTATGGCAAATATGCCGGAACAGAAATCGAACTCGACGGCGAAAAATATCTCATCATGCGTCAGACCGACGTCCTCGCCATCCTCGGATGAGAACAACACCTAACCAACAACACTAACCAAACGAAAACTCCTCTCTCCTAAACAATACTATGGCTAAAGAAATAAAATTTGATATCAAGGCTCGCGAAGAGCTTAAGAAAGGTGTCGACGCTCTTGCCGATGCCGTCAAGGTAACTCTCGGCCCCAAAGGCCGCAACGTCATTATCGAGAAAAAATTCGGTGCCCCCCACATCACTAAGGATGGTGTGACAGTGGCCCGCGAAATCGAACTCGAGGACGCATTCCAGAACATGGGCGCACAGCTCGTGAAAGAAGTGGCTTCCAAGACCGGCGACGACGCCGGCGACGGCACCACCACCGCCACCGTTCTCGCACAGGCAATTGTGGCTCACGGCCTCAAGAATGTTGCCGCCGGTGCCAACCCCATGGATGTAAAGCGCGGCATCGACAAAGCCGTAGCCGCCATCGTCGAAGGCGTAAAAGCTCAAGCCGAGGAGGTTGGCGACGACTTTAAGAAGATCGAGGATGTGGCCCGTATCTCCGCCAACAACGATGAGGAAATCGGCCGTCTCATCGCCGACGCCATGAAGAAAGTGAAAAAAGAGGGTGTAATCACAGTAGATGAAGCCAAAGGCACTGAAACCACCGTCGACATCGTGGAAGGCATGCAGTTTGACCGCGGCTACATCTCGCCCTACTTCGTCACCGACGGCGAGAAGATGGAGTGCGTGATGGAGAACCCCTTCATCCTCCTCTATGACAAAAAGATTTCCAACCTTAAGGATATGCTTCCCATCCTCGAAGCCACAGCCCAGAGCGGCCGCGGCCTGCTCATCATCGCCGAGGATGTCGATCAGGAAGCTCTTGCCACACTCGTTGTCAACCGCCTGCGCGGCTCGCTGAAAGTGTGCGCCGTCAAAGCTCCCGGTTTCGGCGACCGTCGTAAGGAGATGCTCGAAGACATCGCTATCCTCACCGGCGGCGTGGTCATCAGCGAAGAGAAAGGCATGAAACTCGAGACAACCTCGATCGAGATGCTCGGCAAGGCTGAAAAGATCACCGTCAACAAAGAGAACACCACTATCGTCAACGGTGCCGGCGACAAAGAGCGCATCGCACAGCGCGTGGCTCAGATCAAAGCTCAGATTGAGCAGACCAAGAGCGACTACGACCGCGAGAAACTGCAGGAACGTCTGGCAAAACTCGCCGGCGGTGTAGCTGTGCTCCATATCGGCGCACCCTCCGAAGTGGAGATGAAAGAGAAAAAGGATCGCGTGGACGACGCACTGTCTGCCACCAAGGCCGCTATCGAGGAAGGTATCGTTCCCGGCGGCGGTGTAGCATACATCCGCGCAATGAAGAATGCCGAAAGCCTTCGCGGCAACAACGAAGATGAAGACACCGGTATCCACATCGTGCTCCGCGCCGTGGAGGAACCGATGCGTCAGATCGTAGCCAACGCAGGTCTCGAAGGTGCCGTTATCGTGCAGAAAGTCAAAGAAGGCAATGCCGACTTCGGCTACAACGCCCGCACCGACAAATACGAGAATCTTATGGCAGCCGGCGTAATCGACCCTGCCAAAGTAACCCGTGTGGCTCTCGAGAATGCCGCCTCGATCGCCGGCATGTTCCTCACCACCGAGTGTGTGATCGCCGACAAGAAAGAAGACACTCCTGCCCCCGCAGCCGCTCCTATGGGCGGTATGGGCGGAATGGGCGGCATGATGTAAGCCACTCATACCTAATGACTTTGCCTATGGATTTCAACGCATTGCGAGGTCATTCAAATACTTACGACAGAATCACCTCCAGAAGTGGGGGTGATTTTGTTGTCTGTTTATTGCCCGTTTCCGAGTGATTCAACTAAATTCCGAACCGATTTGTTGTCCTGAAAAATGAACCTCCGAATAGTCATATTGAAAGCAAAGCAGCGGGCCGACGGATCTAACAAAATCCGTATCGCAGTCTCACACAATTCGACCACCCGCTACATTCCTACCCGATTCGTTGTGGATGGGGAAAGGAACCTGCGCAACGGCGTTGTGGTCAATATGGCTAATGCTGCTTACATCAATCAGCAACTCCGAACACAACTCAACAAGATCTATACAATCTTCGACTCTTTGGAGGACCGGGACGCTTACACCTGTTCACAGCTCATCAAGGTCATCAAGCACAAGATGACCAAAGGAACAATCCGGACGGTCGAGGAAATAGACTTTGAGATGCTTCGTGTGAAACAGCACTCATGGTCGAAAGGAACAATCAGGCTCCATAAGGACGGTATCAACCGTTTCATTGAATATGCGGGCAAGAACTTCATTCTGTCTATGCTTGACTCCGCTATGCTCTATGCCTACAAGAACCACCTGAAAAAGCTGGGGATGTCGGAAACGACTGTCGGCATACGAATCGGTGTCATCCGGCGCCTGGTCTATTTCGCAACGACACATGGATACGCAAAATATGATATTCCACCTTTTTTTGACTACAAGGAGCAGATACCTTTGGCGAGGGACATTGCTCTCACTCTCGACCAACTGCGTGAGGTCCGGGATATGGAGGTAACTGGTAAGTGGGAGGAATGTGCCCGCGACATCTTTATGCTTTCCTTCTACCTATGTGGAATGAATATGGCGGACATCCTTGAACAGGACTTGACGAAAAAGTTCGTGAAGTTCATCCGAGTAAAGACAAGGAGCAGGCGCAATCCTAACGAGCAGACTGAATTTTCCATACAGCCGGAGGCTCGCGCTATCATCGACAAGTATATGAGTGAGGATGGTAAGCTACGCTTCTACGGCAGGGAAACAAAAAAGTCAATCCAGCATATCACGGACGACTACTTACGCAAAATCCGTCAGACGCTTGGGATTGACAAAATGGTGTTTTACTCTGCGAGAAAGACTTTCGCTCAAATTTCAAACGAGCTGATGATTAAAGACTCCATCATCGAGTATTGCCTGGGCGATGCTCATTCAAATCCAAGAAGGGCATTGAATTTCTACATCAAAATAAACAGGCGAATAGCTGACAAGGCTATCCGAAAGGTGTTTGATGCTGTTGCTTCTGATATGACTTTGGAGCAACTTATGAATGAGGCTGACATTTGAGGTCGCCTCTCTCTTTGGAAACGAAATCCGGACAAGCAGCATTGTTCAACTTAACAAAAGTGTAGAGGTCCTGCATTGCACAGTAGAACGGCTCCCCTTCTTCCGTGATACAGTAGGCACACGAGCCGCACGTATTTGGTTTCTGTGGGAATGATTCAGCCATTGCAACTCTGATTTATCCATTCTTCTATCTCCTTCTCCGTCTTATTGTGAAGGGGACAAAAGCGGTGGTTCGACATTATCAGTAAGACTGGAAGAATACTGTTGACCTGACAGGTATGATGCACCGTCTTGGCGGCGTTCCGGCATGAGTCGCACAGATAAAGGTCGGAGGTGGCGACAACACCATTCGGCATTTGCTCCGAAAGACCTTCTACTTTTGGATAACTCATTTCTCTCCTCCTTCCTCCAGTACATCAATAAGATTCTGAATTGCTTCGGCAATCTTATTGGCTCGTTTGATGCTGGCTGTTTCTTCTGCGGTATGACCACGACGTAAATCGGCATACCCGATAGTATTATCTATATCTTCTTCAACTTTAGAAAGCTTCTTGTGATGATACTTCAACACAGGTTGAGCCTGCTTTCGATGGTCAGTGCATCCGAACAAGACTTATAGCCTTGAATGAAGCAGTCAACATTTTTGTCGTTGAGCTTTCCGCCACCACGGAGTTGAGCCATTGCGAGCAGAGCAACATCGTCTGAATCCATCGCTAAGGGAGTGTTCTTGACTTTCATTTCTTACATTTACGTTTGAAAAAACTCTTGAATCTTTGCCACTTCTTCTGTGGCGCCCTCAATGATGAGGCGGTTTGTGATGTGGTTTGGCATCTTCTTTTCTTTTTAGTCGTTAACTTTATTTGCTTTAGGTTCGTGGAGCGGACAGGTACCAGTCTTTTCATCATACTGGGGCATCGTCCACGTCAGAGTTTCCTGCACAGGCTCGCAGAATGGGATGTGCCTTTTGCAATTCTTACAGAGGTCTGGACCTCCGAAATAGTTCGGGCCTACGCAGTAGGCATAATCTTTGTTCCGTTTTTCCATTGTCTTATACAGCCGTTTTGAGTTGAGCCTTGTCGAACTTAAATCCGTGCTTGTTGAGGATGGAGATTGCTTCTTCTACCTTATCTGCCCTGAACAGTTCTATGACACCAAAGGAGCGAAGCCATCCAGTCTTGCGAGATAGCGAGGATGTGTTGCTATATCGACCGTTGACAACCCCGGCTACGAGTTCCGTCGGGAACCAATCACATTCGAGGACAAACACTCTTGCATCTTCATCGCCGAACATTTCATTTGTCGCTTTTGCGTAGTCATCATAGGTCATTCCGAGATACCAGGGATAGGACTTCTTTTCAAGCACAGAAATCTTATACTCCATATCGGGATTGATGATGTAGTACCGGACGCCGTTGACATCCTTAATCCACGGATTCGGATAGTCAACAACCTTCTTTCCTTTGCTGACCTTTGAGAATTTTTCGGGGTTTACATATATTGTATCCATCTTCTTTTATTTTTAATTTTCTACTGTAAAGTTAATCATTGATTTTGGTATGCGAAAACATATAATCATTTAATTTACAGCATATTAAATCAAGAAACAAAGTTTAACTTTTGACGGCTCAATAACGGGTAATCATATAGACAATACACAAAAACGTCAGTCAACAAGCGTAAACTCGAACACATAGACATAGGGGTTCTTGCGAAAGATCTGCTTCTTCGACACACCATCAATGAGGCGGTGGTATGCTCCGCGAAGGTTTCGGGCGGACAGCTTTGCACTCTCATTCTTCGGACAGGTGGTATACTCCAAGCCGGGCGTAATGGCTCTCACTCCCTCGGCGGCAATATCTTCATCCGAGATGGATTGTAGCTTCTCTACTCTCACACCAGTAATCCTGATATGATGGAGCATGAAATCTGCGGCTACATACATCTTGTTACTCCACCCGGCTTGCTGACCGATGGGCGTGTTGGTATGATGTTTCTTTTCGTGATCATTCTTTGCGGAGACGAAGGAAGGCGACAATCCTATGCTCTTATAACTTTGGGCTATGGCGACAACCTCCCCTACGACATAGCGGGCAAATCCCCGACGAATGAGGAAATCAGACAGCGACATTGCTGCATCTTTATTATCGGCTCTATACAGCTCGAAAGCATTTAGGTGTGAGTCAGGCACAATCCTTCGGGTCTGTGTCTTTACGCCGGACAGGACTGCATCAGTCAATCCATACGGTTCGTCATTAAACATGATTGTTTTCATCTTCTTTATCTTTAAGGGTTCGGTATAATCCTATGCCGTTGATGTTGCTTGACCGGGCAAGCAATCCATCCTGAACCATCTCGTCGAGTGCCGTTGAGACATCATACAGGACTTTGGCTTTAACGTCATTGGCAATGGCGACATACGGGAATTTCTTGTCGGCAACTCTCTGCTGAACGAGGTCGTGGACTATCTCATAGAGATATGGATGGAGATACTTCATAGTCATTACAACACCTTGTTTTCAGTGATTTGATGCGATGCTTCAAGCAGTAACTCCCCGATATATTTGGCGGCAGATATTTCCCGATTGTGGTCCGGGGTCAGAGGAACGCCTGCTTTGCATAGATCTGACACTCTCTTGCTGGAATACTCACGAATATAGTGAAGACCTTCCTCCTGGAGCATTTCGGCAAAATTGGAGATGAGGTACCTGCGGGCAGCCTCAAATCCTTCAATGAAACAGGCGACATTGCGGTTGTTGAGATACGCCTTATCCTTCATCCAACGGAGGGCAAGTATCTCTACATCCTCAACCGACATTCTGCGTGGGTTCTTTTCAAGTTCTTCCATAATCACAGTCAAAATGGTCAAAGGTGCTTTCATACACCATATTGCTGTCAACTCTAAACTGAGCATTTACGTCACGGAGGTCGCTTACGGCTCTTTTGTACGGATACATGAGTGTCCGATTGCGTCCGATGTAGTTTACAGCTACGGAGGGCTTGATGTGGAATTGCGTCGCTACATTAAAGAATATGTAGCGAGCGTACATCAACGACCACATACGACATTTGGACTTTACTGCGGAGTCTACATTGCCAGTAATGGCACATACTCTTTCGAGGATGAACTGCATCAATTCTTCGGTGTCCTCCGGCAAGTTCTTAATCGGGATGTTCATAGTTGTATGGTCTTTGCTCATTCGTGAAGGCTGACATATACTCGGCAAACTCCTTTCGGAATGCATGGGTACGATTGAACTTGCAGGGATGAGGCTCCCCACATATTCCACCGCGATAGACACACTTCCTGACCATCATCTTGGCAAGTGCTTCATCTACCTTTGCGACCTCTGCCTTTACTTCTCTCATTGCTTTGATGGTCAGAACGTGGGCCATGTTGCAGAGCCTCAACTTCGACATATCAATCAAGGACTGGGCGTTGATGCACAGACCGAGTTTGACAGGCACCATTCGGTCGTACTTCTCCGTCCACGATTCAAGATCATTCTGAATGACAGTGATGAGGCATTGGGCGATGTCCTTCTCTCCTTTGAGAATGTGGTCGAGCAGGTCGGTCAACTGGTCATTGACAGACTTGATCGCTACGTCAAACGTAACATCTTTGCTACGGTCATCCCTTCGGCTCAACTCAAATGGAACAACACCGACATGGTGCCGGATGAAGTGAGTGGCGACAAAGAGAGGCACATCAATGAACTCAATCCAGAACAACTGCGTCCGAGCCGGCGAGTGTTCAGACTTGTATATCGAGAGAAGCGACTGATGCGACTTTCCGTTGAAGGTCATCTCGCAAGCTCTACGCATCAGAGCTTCGTCTGTGTATTTGGTGACTGTTACTTCCATCTGCTTACTTTTTGCGGTTAAGAACTTCCATCGCTGTCATTATGGAATATGCTCCGAGGTCAAGCAGTGTGTCAACCGCACTCTCATCATTGACGAGGGCTTCTTTGTTGTTGAGCAACAGATTTTCTGCTCGATTGAACTTGTCAGACATTCTAACAAGTCCGGCTACATAGCCATACTTGTCAATGCTCTGCGAGAAGGAGTTTCCGTAATCGGTATCATTTTTTTTGTAGGTCTCGGCAAGACTATTTACGATGTTGCCGAACATCGTTACATTGGATGCTTTTTCGTTCATTGCTCTATCATTTTGTAGTAATGGTTGTCCGATAATGTTTGCTTCATGTGGAGTATTCTTTTGATGCGTTCAATCATCTCCGGGGTCAGTTCAGTCTCTTCTTCATTCTCATTGTCTTCATCAGATTTTGCTCTGAACAGGCTGTGCTTGTGGATGTATTCTTGGAACAGAGTATCTTCAATCTTTTTCAGTTCAGACTTATAATTGGACTGATGCCAAGCGAACATACTCTTCAACTCTGCATACTCAAAAGCAGTCAGGCAGACATCTATTTTGGGACTTCGTTTTGCTTTTCGATATTCAAGTCTTCATTTGCCTGTTACTACTCCGTGGCACTGAACGAAGAGAGACAGCATAATGTCAGACCTGCCAATATCAAACTCATACCACTTCTGTTCCTGATACTCCAACAGGATTTCTTCAATGGAGATGTCATACTGGAGACAGATACGCTCTATGGCTTTCCGAGCATTTAGAGCTTCGTTGGTATCTCCGCTCTCTGCCAACCTCGACATCTTTATGAGTCTGCTTTTGAGGCTTTCGTATTTTGGGTCATTCTTATCCATATTCGACTTTAGAATGAAGCGGATGGAGATACATTTTACTGCATCTCCACCCACCTGATAGGGATGATTACTTGTTCACGGATACCTTTCGCCACTCTTTCAGCAATTTCTCAATGACGAGAGACTGCTTGCGTGAGCGCTGTCCGGCTGACTTGTTGCCGTTCTCGGCTTTGGTCATTTCTTCGTTGAAGTCGTTGTAGGCATTGCGGATTTCCGCAGCCAGTTCTGAAAGTGATTTTTCCATAACTTATTACTGTTAATTAGGGGTTACTACTAACTCCCAGTCGTTGGCGAACACATCGCTGATGGAGGGCACCCAGGAGTTGGCTTCGCCTGTCTCCGGGTTGAATATGAGGCACTGCGACACATAGTCGATGTGGTCGCCGCTGTCGAGAATCATACGCTTCGCCTCGTCGGGAAGGGACTGCATCTTGGGGATGATGTCGGAGCCGATATGAGCCGGAACCTGCTTGAACACCATGAGACCTTTACCGTTCCACCCGTTGCGACGGACAGCGAAGCCTTCCTTGATCAGAGGGAGAATCTGCTCGAAGGTAAGACCATAGGGATGGCAAACTTCTCCACATTCCATACAGGACTGGCGGAGGCACAGAAGGTTGAGGTAAGCACCCATCATGTTATGCTGGGCGATGAGGAAGGCGCGGGTGCCGAGTTCGAGAGCCTGGAAGTCTTTGCCATCGTTCTGATTGTAGATGAAGTTGCCGAGCTTGTTGGCGCGTTCCATGAGGTCAGCGGCCTCGATGTTCACACGGTCGAGGGGCGTTTCAGCAACCTTGTAGGCTTCCTCGAATACATTAGCCGGAGACCACGACTGATAGCCGTCGGCATACACTACAAGGTAGCCGGGGTTGTCGTCATACTCCGAAACATACGCATTTTCACGGATGAGACCTTTAGCATGGGCCTCTCCGTAGGTCATCGGCTCTGCCGACACCTGTTTGGTTCCAATGAATTTCTTCATATTTACGATATTAAGGGGGATTATTAAACTCGTCCTTGCATAGCACAAGGATTTTACTTTAGCAGTCGAAATACGATAGACATAAACAGACCACAGAGAGTACCGAAGAAAATGACGACACCGAACATATTCAACTGGAACTTCGCCCAGCGTGTCTTTTTCTCATACTCTTTGCGGACCTCATCAACCGGGCGCTGATACTCATTGTAGAAGTCAACGAGCATTTTACGGACGGCACTGTTTATCTGCTCAATACTATCCTTTGGGATTGAGCCAAGTTCGGTTGTCTGCGACAGCATAGGGTTGCCGATTCTGATTTTTTCATACTCTCGTCCACAACCTCCTTCTTGGAGATAGAGGCTTATGCCGAGATGCGCGGTACCTTTCTGTTCGTACATTTCCTTTGCCATCTGCTTGATCTGTTCTTCGTTGGCATTGGCTTTTTCGGCAAGTGCGAGATATTCTTCTTCTCTCAAAAGCACCTGCTTATAGGGATTGAGGGTATAAACTTCTCTACTCATGACTTTTGCGATTTTCTTCGTTCGGTTCTTTCGTTATAGGCTATTTCAGCTTCCGTGTCGGGAGAACAAATCCCGAAGATGTCGGCTGTAAGGGTCATCATATTGCAGTACCATACAACGGCATCAACAAGCTCAAAGAGGTCAGAATCGTTGTCAATCTCCGGCTTGTCTCCGCGATTCTCTATGGCATCAAGGACCATCTTCTTCTCATCGTCTTTGAGCATCTTCAACACAGCATCAATGCACTCTGACAAATGATTGAGGGTGTTCCGAGCCATTTCGATGCTATCTTCTTTGAGAAGCCATCCCCGAATCGTTCCGGGAGTGCAATCTTCAATACAAGTAGGCGTAGCTTTTCCTTCACCGGGGAACTTGTGGAACACATACATTCCACTAAGTCCACGGCGCAGATAGCGAGGGAGGTCGAGGCTGTCATTCCAGCCCCTTTCTTCAAATGCTCTTTTCTTACTCATCGTAGGTATCGAGATAGGATTTATCACAAGTACAACCGAAGGTAGTCTCGGTGCAAATTACTGGCTCGTCTCCGTTCTGAACAGCCTCGGCTACAAGGTTGGCAATGTTTTCTGTCATTGGATAGGCAAGTGCGTGAGCCATGAACGGCTTGCCACAATCCTTGCATTTAAGCACGAGGATGGGGAGTTTCTTATCTGCAATGATTACTTAAGCATATCGGATTCACACATAAGGACATTGCCGACCATGTAATCATGGGGAAACAGAACATTATGCTCATGGGCTATTGCGGTGGCTTTGGGGTTCTCGGCTAAACCATACAGCTTGCCTTCCTCATTCAAGACGAGGATGTTGCCGTCAGACAATCCTACAACTTCGATGTAACCGCCGACAATCTTCTGAACTTCTTCCAGAGAGAAGTCATTTCCGTTGGCGGGACTGACTTTTTCTTCTCTACCGTCTGGGTGGATGATGGTTGCTTCTTTTTTCATTTTTCTTATTTAGGTTTTCTTTATTTGCATTTAAGGGAGTGAGGATGCAGTGTGTAGCCGAGCCTATTTTCGCGTGCTGCTGTGGGCGTTTAGGTCATAGCCGTCAAGACTTACTGCGATAGGAATTATTGGCAGACCTCGCATTTTCGCCAAGTTCTTTAGGTCGTACTGATTGCTGCTACTGTTCTGCATCTTCGGGTTTATCTTTGTCATTGAGTTCGACGAGGGCCATCCGATTGGCGAGGCACTGGGCGTATGTCTTCTGCTGTGCATCGAACTTTGCGCTGATGGGCTTGTCGCCTACAAATGCCATTACGAGAATGTCGAGCCGACGAAGTTCATTCGGAAGCACATCGCCTATCTGATGTCCTACAATATTTTCGATTTTTGCCTTCTGCATCTCGGCATATCGGTAGATGGACTGGAGAACAATGTGGCACTGATAGATTGCAAGCAGGTAATTCCTGTAATCTTCTCCGAGGTCCGGGTACTCCGACTTTAGGTCAAACTCGATGTTCTTAAGATAGAGCGAGAACAAATCAGACACACCATCCTCGAAAACATACATATTGTCTATCTCCGAATCCCGATGTGCATGATTCGTAAACTCATCTCTTATCCTGTCATACTGGCGTTTCAGTTCCCGAACTGCCAGACATAACTTTTTCGTGGGATGAAGTTTGAGCATTGAGGCGACATCAACGATGGTGTCGGCATAGTCAAAGGCGAGTTGAGCGACAACAAACGGAACGTATGCGAACCGCATCAATGTTTCAGAGTCAAGAACCTCGGAGAGCTTCTGCTCCTTCTGCTGTTCTCTCTGAGCCTCCAACTCTTTCAACTCCTGATGCCGTTTCTCAAACTTCTTCCGTTCTGACGAAGGGAGATGCTTCTTGAAACATTCAAACATTGCGTCTGACATCGGGGCGGTTTCGGTGTTATGCTGAAAAATCGAATACATCTTAGGAATGGATTTCGTAAGCCAGAATCGTCGTCTTCTCCGATATGGGAGTGCCGAACTGATTGGTATATGCTGGACGATGGTCAACAAGCAGAAGAACATCAACACCATTTATGCTGTGGATGTATGCCTCTCGGATGTCGCAGTTCTTTGGCTTTGCGTAGAAGAACCAAGACTCGTTCTCAAACATCAAAGCATTGCTTTGGGTGTGAGTGACAGACCGGAAGATCTTCTCATCGGCTTTGCTGAAAATTTCTTCGGCAAGTTTATCGGTAACTTCTATCGTGCAGGGATAAACGGGAGCGCAAAGTTTGGCTGACCTCCCGTTTATCAGGCGACGAAAGAACTCCTTTTGAGAGATCTTCTTCATGCCAGATTACTCTTTTTCATCAGACTTGGGGATGAAGCAGAAATCCGCAAACAGTTCTGCGAACTGCTTTCCGGCATATTCTGCCAACGCTTCCGATTTGAAGGCGAGCCGAGAGCCGTAGTACGCGTGCGAGAACGACGAGGCGTAACACGCATCCGAGTAAACGAGACCGCCATACGCATACGCATTGCCATACGAGCGACCAACACAACGGCGCTCCTGCTTCTCATCCTCGGACATGGCTTCGTAGTCTTCCTTAGAGATGAGTTCGTACCAGGGATACCAGCGCTGCTCTCCGGGAACAAACTGTGGCTTCCATCCGTCATTGAGGGCAGCTACGATGACACGGAGCTTGAGGTAAGCGATGATGTCATTGTCTTCGGGGTTGGTGAATCGCCAAGATGCGCTACTGGCGGCTTCTACAAGGGGATGGTCATTACCAAGCTCCTTGACTGCATCTTCGTAGGTTTTCACTCTCTCGGTAGCGGGCAAGGCTTCCGAGAACTTTTCGCCGAGGGCTTCTTTGACGGCTTTTCTGCCGTCTGTGGAGGTGCTGCGATAGAACGCAACCAACTGCTCCTGTGTAAAGTCGATGTTCATCTTCTTTTAACTTTAATGGTTATATTCTTTATTTGCTTTTATTACCGCAAAGGTAATCATTTATTATCATTTATGCACAATCTTGAATGTTAAAATTGTGCAGAGAGGCTATTTTCAGCTTAATCGAGCGTAAATTCATCATCATAAACGAAAATTCTCGCTCCTGACCCGCAAATTTCGACCTCCCACTTATACATGGTGGGCCAATACTTGACGAGGACAATGTTGACATATCCGAGATGCGGCTCATTCAAGGTAGCCGACCTTCCGTCATATTCAGTAACTCCATCCATAACCATCTTCTGTTGCGTGAATACAATATTCTTCCGAAATGCCGTCTATCTGTTCTATCAGCTCCCGGATTTGGTCGTGGAACCATTCGTTAAACGACAGGTGGTTGTGCTTCTCCCATCTTTCTATGAACACCCCGCAGGGTTCGGCATAGGCGTCTTCGATACATCTCTCCAACTGATGCAGAAGGATGAGGAGCCGACGTTCCAACTTTTTCTCTCTGTCTTCAAGATCATCAATACAGGGATGGAGCCGGGCGTGCCATTCGTTGAGAGGTCGGACATTGCGGATTTCATAGGAGCTTTCATCTGCTGCGTTCTTAATCCAGATACGATTGCCCCAGGGTGTAGCTTCGATTCTCATGCTTTTGCGTCATTAGAGATGATATACATTACGTCGCAGTCAACTACATCACAAGGGAGACCAAAGGAAGGGCAATGGGAGAAGTATGCTTCAAAGTTCTCGTCATCATCGTGGACCGGGTAGATAGCCTGTATATCCATGCCTCCTTTGCGATAGCTTTCGTAGAAGTCATCTACCATCTGAATTTCTTCATCTGTGATGCTGTCTCTATCGCCATTAACGATGTAGCATAGCGCCCAGCCGGGGATTCTTTCGACTACCTTCTCCATATCACTTACTGTATGCTTTGGCAGGGAACTCGATTCCATAATGCTCACAGAGCTGAATGATGCGGAAGGCTAACATATTCCACCAGTTCTTAACGAAACGGTCTTTCTGCTTCTCAGTCTTTACGATGCCAAATTCTTCCCCGATGTTGCCGATGTGCCATGTGCCGTAGGCTACGGAACAACAGCTTGGCAGACATTGAAGGTACTGGGCGATGCGTTCCTGACGATTGGGCCACATCTTCCGGCGTTCCTCGTTGTCATACTCTCGGTGGAACTTGTTGACGAAATGACGGAGCTTTTCTTCGGGAGTAGTGAGAACTTCATCTTCTGAACTGATACGACTTAGGATGTAGTCGTACTGGTCTTGGTATCTTTTCTGTATCATGATCTGCTCTGTGCCATTACGAATTTGCGAATCTGTCTTATCTCATAGGGATAGTCCTGACCTGCGACATACTCGAAGCGCTCTCCGTTCCATGTGAGGCGCTGGAGCCACCAACCTTTGGACTCTTTGAGGGCATTGATGTTGGCTTCTGTAGGCTTGTTCCATAGAACATTTGCTATCTCCTTCCAGAAGTGCTGCTCCGAGGCTTCGGGAATCTCAAAGTTACAGAACTCATACGAGGCTCCATCTTTGAAGCAGGCTCGCTTCTCCGAGATTATCTCTGCCGAGACTGTATCGTGGTAGAGTGCATCAAGCAACTCCTTGAGGGTACTGAATTTTCTTGTTTCGTTTTCCATCTTCTTATCTTTATTTGCATTGGGATGATGGGAGGGGCTTGCACCCATCACCGATGTTTCTTAGTCGAAGAACTCGTTGCCGAACTCCTTCACGCGAGCGATGGAGAAGCGACGGTTCTTGTACTGTATCTTGTAGGCGGCGACAGCTTCCTTCGGGTATTCAGTAGCGAACTCGTCAACTGTGCTTTTGAAGGAACCGAGAGCAGTGCCATTCTTGCGGAGACACCAGAACCATTCACCTTCCTTGTACTCATCTTCGATGTCAGCATCTTCGATTTCCTCTACTTCACGAGAGATTCTTACTACATCGTGGAATGAGTCACCAACGACGAACCGATTGCCTTCTGCGGCTATGCCACGCATTGTTTCAATGAGGGCCGAGAGTTTCATTTCTTTCTTTTCCATCTTCTTTGACTTTTTTAGGTTGTTTTTTAATTACACTGTAAAGTTAGTCATAAGTGATTGATTGCGAAAATCTTACGTCTTTTATTTTTCTTTCAAAAGACTTAAAAATCGGCATTAAACATAGTTTAACTTTTACTCTCTAAGCCTATCTCTTTATGTCGGTTGCAGGGTATGATGTAGAAGTAACTGACACCATACAGGAGGATAACGCCTCGGTTTGCCCGGGTACATTGGAGCTGTCCCTGTGTTGGCTCTGTGCCATACTTTCGTCGATACTCCATCTTCGACTCCGGCGTGGATTTCTCATACTTGACTTTACTCATCTCGGATTCGAGGAAAGCAAGTGCTTCATCATGGTCGTTGAACTCCTTCTCATGGGAGCCGTCTGACATCTTCAATCTCTTGTGGTTCCAAGCGACAATGAACGGATTTGAGCTTTTTCTTTCCATAAACTTTATTTGCATATAAGCAGACCTATACTGCGAGACCTGTAAACTTAATCGGACATTCGATTGGCTTTGCATATCCGGCTATCCAATCTGTGTTGTTCTCGGCGTTCCATTGAGCTGCGCATTTGGTGGTCCAGCAATATGGACGACCATCTTTGTCAATGGCGAGATTTCCTTCTTCATCAAACAGGCACCAGTCAGAGTGATACAACTGGACACATCGTTTTTTTATCGGGTCTGTGAGGTACCACCCTCCGGCGTGATCGCCTCTCTTTGCTATGAGCTTCTTTTCCATATCAGAATAAATCATTTAAGTCTAGCTTCCTCGGAGCTGGGAAGAAAGCATCTAATATCTTCTGTTTACCACGGGACATCCAGTATTCTGCGTTTCTGACTGCATCTTTAGCTGGCCTCATCGAGAGACTTTCAACTGCAACAAACAATCCGAGAGTGCGTAGATTCATCTTCATCGCCTCCTCCCTGGTTGGAATATAGCGGACACCTCTCACTGTGAATTTCTCAGCCGCATTAGGGTTGACGGCCTTCTCATTTCTCCACTTTACGAAGCGGTTGCTTTTGAGGATTTCTTCTTCTGTGATGGGCTTCATCTTCTTTGATATTTTGAAGCAGCCGGAGGGTAGCACCTCCGGCTGTTGTGGTTTCAGTATGCAAGTGCTTTGGCTACCTTTTTTGCACAGGCTGTATAAACTATGAGGTCTGTACCTTTGACTACTGCGATTCGCAGGTAATTATCTTCTTCCTCCTGATAGAGGACTTCTGCATCTTCTCTGGCTTCTGCCATTCGGATGCGGTTGACCAGGTGCTCCCAGCGTTTCATCACCACTTCATAATCCCCGTGGGTGTAGATGTCGTGTGCCTCGAACTTAATGGCTGTATCGAGATGTTCTATTTCACCATTGGTGGTGAGTTTCATGATGAAGCAGTATTCTTCATCCTTACTTGTAATCAGATTGAGATTGCTCTTTGAGCGAGTTGCTTCCATAAGGTTGGAGTTATTGTTAACTTTCACGTTTGCTATCGCTTCCATCTTCTTTGAGCTTTAAGGGGTTATGTTTTATTTTTACGATGTAAAGTTAGCCATTATGTTTGATGTACGAAAATCATAACTCTTTTATTTTCGATGCTTTACGCTTTATTTTTCAGAACAATCGCAAGTTTAACTTTTGCTAACTTATACATCCTCAAAGATACTTCGAGGTCACTACTGACACCGCTTGATCAACTACTTTCCGGCAATCTATTCCGATGGATGAGTAAAACGTATCCTTGCCACACAGACACTCACAAGCAATATCTATGGTGCGCTTTTCTTCCTTACTCCAGCCGAGGCGGAATGTCTTGAAAATCTTCAATGCTTCCTTTATATCGCCGGCCCTCAACAACGCTATGGCTCTCTGCGTCTTTGTTTCCATACTACTGGAAGATGAATGAGAAACTGCCACTCACATAACCAAATATCCACATCGGACATCTGCGGGATTCACATTCTCCCATATAATCATTGTAATCATCTATCCTTCCGGTAGGCATCGTATCAGTCCAAACCTTGCAGACTTTGCGAATCTCATCTCTCTTGGCTTCATCTTCAACGCCGAACACCTCTACTGATACATCGTGGCTCGTTCCCCAGTATGAACGCCTGACGCTGACCTTGAACTTGATGCCCGGAAACTCAATAGCGAGGAACTTGCGGATGTTATTGCCAACGATGCGGCCATTGGCCGGAGACAGCACCAGTCCGAAATATTTCATCTTCAATTCATTCTCTCTATCTGCGAGAGCTTTGGCGTGCTGTGACAATTCAGCCATCCTCTCTGCTTTTCTATTGGCTTCTTTATCGGCTAACTGCCTGAGAGCGTCAGACCTTTCTTCGGCAAATACTACATCGTAGTTGCAAGGGAGGTGGACGTAACGCCAGTAATCATACCCCTGGCAATCTACACCAATCCATTTCCCGGAAGGCTTGCGATAGACCGTGATGAGGTCGAAGAACGTCTCATAGTCCTCCTTCTTCAAAGAGAACATATCGTCTGTATCTACGTCATCTGACTGACTTCCTCCTAAGTGTGATGGGGCCGGGGTTGACATCCAGTTATTGAGGAAGTCATCATCTTCAGGGACATCTATAATATCGACTATCTTACACAGACGGGCGACACTCCCCATGTTCCACTTCTCTCTTGCATCTATGAAATCGGCGAAGTTGACATCTTTACCACAAGCGGTTGTCGTGAAGATGAAATCATCGACCTGAAACTCATGTGCCGACTTGTTACAGTTGGCATTGGCTTGCTTGTTATACTCATCTACTTTCCTCATAATTGAAACTGATTTTGAATGAAACTTAATACAGAACCACCGTCATATCGTAGCGGTCAAATGGGTCAGCGATTGTTCCTGCTCCATGAGCGTTGAGGTGCCCGGCGACTATTTGCTTTTCCGAGGACTCATCAACTATCGAAAGCAGATACTCCTTCCAGTGGGCGCCGTTACATTGACGGTAGCCACCATCTTCAACTCTTACACGGAGGTCGAGGCTTTCTGACAGGTTGGCGAGAACCTTTCGGATGGCGGAGAGGATTGAAGCGACTCCCGACCAGTCTTCATCCTTATAGAGATGAGAGGTCATCGGCGATACGACCTTATATATTTGGTTCTTTATCTTGGCTGCTGTTACTTTCTTTTCCATCTTCTTTGACTTTAGAGGGGTTATTTTTAATTATCTACTGTAAAGTTAGCCAATAAAATTGATATGCGAAAGTCATAAAATATTTATTTTCAACGCTTTACGCTTTATGTTTGTCGCAAAATAATTATTTAACTTTTGCTTACAAACCGCATCTTACAGAACCAAAATTGCGACTTCTTACGAGCTTGATGTGAAGGGATGGTAAGGACATTCTGGCATAGACAAATTACGGGCGGTTAGCTTGTCAATCATATAGACAATACGCCAAAAACAAAAGCTCCCGACAGGATTGCCGGGAGCGGGTCAAAGAAGATGGAGCGATTAACCCTCGCTCACTTGGGTGTGCTTTACTTTCGGCTCATACTCCGAGAACGATAGCCAGGTCGATATTCAGCTCCGTGGAGATTCTGCGACCGACCTGTGACATTTTTCATTACCTATTGGGTAATGTACATCTTCATAATCAGCGACAAGGTTGGAAATCTTAACTAATTCAACACATGCTGGATCATCAATCGGAGTGTCATCAGAAACTAATGGGAGCAATTCATCTATACGAGCAAGAGCTGCATCATATTGAGTTTCATTCTCAATCTTTCGGATGGAGATCGTCTGATTCATAATCCAAGAACAGTTTCCGGAAGGATGTTAAGCTCTTTAACCATCCGGCGTCCAACCTTAACTGTCGGCTCTGCTTTACCAGACAGAAAATCGCAGATGCGGGATGGGCTAACACCAATCTTTTTAGCAAGAGCCGCCTGGGACAATCCCATCTCATACATGCGCAGTTTCAGCACATCTACAAGAGTCGGCTCGCCAAGAGCAAAATGCTCTTCCGAATAATCTGCTACGAGATTGCCGAGCAATTCGAGCTCAATGTACTTCGGGTCTGTTTTCGGAGTATCTTCCTCAACCTGGGGAAATAGCTCCTCAACCCGTTTGAGTGCCCACTCGTACTGGGCTTCGGTTTCAATCTTTGTCATCTTCAGCTCAATTAAATGGTTCTACAATCTATCTTATCATATTCTGCATGGGTGCCTATAAACCTTATGAGAATGAATTGGAGGGTAAACTTAACAACAACTACCAATCTATGATGGTTGCCCTTGATATTGAAAACATATCGCTGTCCTCCTATGGCATCAACGCTGTTGAAGGATTTTTTTATATCTGCAAACGACCGCCATTCTGCCGCCTTGACTATTCTTGACCACTCTTGTAAAGCGGTCTTAGCATCCGGATGGGCTTCCGCATAGTCCTTCAATTTGGTTTCAGTGATGATTCTCATATATAGGGTGTTTCTTAAATACGTTGTAAAGTTACGAATATTATTTTGAATTACAAAACATAGACACATGGAAATTTCTCTGCAAGAACTGGCATAAACTATTTTTAACTAATAACATACAATGAAAGAACAAGTCCGCTTATGTGGATGAGCTATCGCTGGCAAAGCGATGAGCAGCCATATAAGCGGATTTGCGGGCTTTGCAGACTTCGACTGAATGGGTCGATGGTACTCAACAATATCTCTGGAGAATCAATGAACTTCAAGAAGCTCCGGGTTAATTAGACAAGTCCTGTCAATAAACAGAGCACAGCCAAACTTTATGAACTTGTTCACGAGATTCGACGAATACGCTCCGATGTCCCTGACGAGTAACAGACCGCCACGGGCGACAGGACCATAATAACTGCTTCGGATTATGTCGGTCTCGGTACACTCACTACCGAAGATGGTTGAGAGTGATTCTTCGCCGGTGCATAGGCTTTGAACGACAGGATTCTTATAGCGACACGTCCACCCGACATCTTCGTTCCGGCAGTCAACTGTAACATACTGCTTTCCCCGGATGGTCTTGACATTCGTTATCTTCGTGAGCAAGTGCATGGCGTTGGTAACAAAGGGGGTGCCTCCTTCTACAATCAGCAGGACACTCTCATCGGGGAATTGCTTCTTCATCTCCGAGCCTATGGCATGAGCATATTCCGAAAGTGATGGAACGACACACTTGTACTGCATATCAAATTCGGGCGACAGGACACCGAACATATTTCCTCCGATGTCTATGGTATCTGCCCCGAACATACGGGCGAAGTGAGCCATTTTAGAGACTCTGCGCTTAAACTGGTACAGTTCCCTGGCTCCAGAATAATGACAGTGCAGCTTCTTGATGCGTAGATAGGGATGAGCCTTCTGATCGAGCAACCACGACAGTTCTTCATTGTTCTCAACATCAACACCGAAGCGGCTGACTACTCCAGTGTTCATATCGAAGTTGAGCCGTACACCTACATCGACAGGGAGGAAATGACCATAAGTGAACGGCACTGCCTCTTTAAGTTCATCAACATTGTCGAAATTGACTATCCCGCCACGTTCTGCGGTCTGCAACTTCGTGTAGGCATCGGGGATTACTCCGTTATAAATGATGTCGCTTTCAGCGAAACCACACGCGATAGCTTTGTTGCGCTCCATTGGAGAAACTACCTCTGCCATCTCTCCGAGGCGTAGAACTTCTTTTAAGAACGGCTCATGGTAATTGGTCTTTAGGCTGTAACCAATTCGGACGTTACCATACTCCTTTCGCAATTCATCCAGAAAAGTGATGATGTTCTGCGAGAAGGCTTCAACATCTGTAATGTAGATGGGGGTCGGCAATTCTTCTACCGAGGTGTAGTGATACAGTCGGCTCATAGGTCAAACAGCGACGTGGGGAACACTCCCCGGTTAACACTATCAAGGACATCCTTCGGGATTTTGGGAGTGGAGAAATCATTGCCGTAGCCATTCTTCACACACTCCTGGTCTCTCTCCCAGTCCCGTTCATCGTACCATCCTCTTTGCAATGGATTGAGGGCGGCTTGCTCTGACACAATGAAATCGGCATCTGTCAGTCCTCTCTGCTTTCCTTTGATGGTGTGGCAGTCGAAGGTGTACTCCGGGATGTTCCTGTAATTGTCGAACACCGATATGTCAACGTACTTATGCACATCGAACATCTGATAAAAGTCGGCGTTACCTTCTTTGGCTACCCTCATCAGTATCGTCAGAGCTTTTGCAGCATAGATGAAGGTTGTGTCTTTGACTGGCTTACTCATGTCGATGGTCCATAGAACATCAATCTCACGCATGATTGACTGGTAGCCTAACTCGCGGGCGGCATCTCTTACAATGGTCCAAAACAGACCGAGATACCAGTTTCGGATTTCATTACCGATGTAGCCACACAGCTCATCTTCTGCGTTGAGGATGGTTTTCTTGAACAGAGTCGCCATCGTCTTTAGGTCATGTCCGTGGCGGGTAACAAGGTAGCCATCCCCGTCCGGGCAGACATCCAACTTATTCTTTGAGTTGAGCAGATTGCAGGCGAAGAAGTCTGCATCTCTGTTCTTCCTTGTGTTCACAAGCAGATTGACCGCCTGTGATATGTGCTTCGTCTCGTTGATGTTGCAACTTTCTTCATCTCTTTGCCGGAGGATGAAGATGGGCCTTGTTACGAGGTCGAAACAATCCTCTGCCGTTACTACTATCATCCGTTTCCACAGATACGAGCGATACTTAAACATCATCTCTCGTGCGGCGTAACAGGCATACTCCATATCTTTTCGCCTTATAGCTTTCTGTATCAGCGAGGACACCTCAAACATATTGTGTCCATTTTTCGTGAAAGGAAGGTTTGACATTTCTTTTATATTTTACTCTGTAAAGTTAATCATTAGTTATGGGATGTGAAAGCCATAAAACATTTATTTTCAGACCATTAACTAATTATAACTTATACATTTACATCATCTGTTGATGTTGATTTTCGCCTGTCCTTTCTTGAAATTGTAGTCGTAGTAACGTCCCCATTTATTCTTCATTGCAAGGACAAAATTCCGTATCATCACGGAATCTTTGCCGATGCCTCCTTTGTTGGTGCCTACCGTTGGGGTTGAGGCATGGAAGTACCGAGGCTGTAAGATGATGCGGTTGGCAAGCAACTCCTGGTACAGCATATCAATGTCCGAAGTTGCCGGGTCCTGACGGTTGTACTTTGCTTTCAGACACGGCTTGTTGATGATACGCATTGCTCCAGCCATACCTTTGACCTGAAACTCCTGCGTGTAGTTATACAGTCGCTCGTCTGCCTGGTCGCAACCTATGCCGAGACCGAGGTCAACTACAAGCTGTGCTATGCGGACAATCTCATCTTCGATGATGTCCTTACCGTTCTTGAGGTCTTTGATGATGTCAACAGCATCATTGAGCCTATACTTGAAGGTTGATATATCATCGTCGAGGATGCAGATAACATCCTCCGGGGTATTCTCAATGATCCACCAAAATGTGGTCATAAATGAGCAGACTTCATCGCCGCATTTCAGCGTGCCACCTTCTGGAATGACGAGTAGCTTGTCAACTCCAGCTCTGCGGTACTCCTGTTCCTCAGAGGCTCTGACTACATAGGTGCAGTCGTTCAGAACGTGCCAGGTCTTTATCTTGTCGGCACGCTGATACGACATCACATATATTCCGAGGGTTACTTCCTGTTCCATAGGTTAGATGGATGCAACATCGTCGCCGTCTTGAATCTTACACTTCATTTGGTCGTACCATACAGCACGAGCCTTAATCTTCCTATCTCCGCTCTTTGTCTTGCAGACCACCACCTTCTTGCCTTCAATGCCGAGGGAGCGGATGAGGTTCTGGTAGTCAAGCTCATTGCGACAGGCGATAAGGACATAATCATACTTCTCATAGTGAATCAACTCCATGTCATTAATCTTTGTGTCGTTGTGAGGGTCGAGAGCCGTCGGGATGTCAAGTCCGAGGTTGATTTCGAGATTTGCCGTAAAATCGGCGAGTTTGCTTAAATCCCAGTCGCCGGAATGAGTGTTAGCCTTTATAGAGATTGCCTTCTTCTCCGGCTCCGAGTAGCCGATAAGACGCTTGCAGTGGACTATTTCATCTTCCCCGCGAAGGACCTTCAAAGCCTCTACGCGCTGGTGCCCGGATATGATGTCGTTGTTCTCGTCTATGACGATGATACCGAAATCGCCGAGCATATCGAGACTTTCCTGTAATTCCTGTTTCTTCTTTGCGGAGATGGTACGAGGATTCTCCATGATGACCTTCAACTCAGAAATGGGGAGGTCGCACACTTCGATTCTGCGTTCAGGCTTTTCGGAGCCTTCTACGATGGGAGCGTTGCTTTCTTCGTTCATACTATGCGGCGTATTTCATTTTCAATATCAAGGACAAAATCTTCATATCTGAACCACTTTCCATCTTCAAACCGAGTTACAAAGACATCGGTCTTAACTCTATTAATGAAGCAGAACGGATTGAAGCCGTTGGCGAGGTTCACAAGGGATGTGCCGGAGATGCGGCGTGAGGCTTCGATGTAGAACAAATCCCCGTTGGTATCTTCGGCGAGTTGGATATGAAAGATGCCGGGGGCAAACAGCTCTACCTGCGAAGACACACACTTGACGAACTTTCTTACTTCCATTGATATGCGTGAGGATGGAGGGAGCAACCTAATCATCTTGTCATAACCGGAACGGAGCTTGACTTCGCGGGGGAACACATTGACATAGTTTCCATCATAGAAAACATCGGCAACAAACTCCCTGCGGATGTCAATTATCTGCGACACACAAACGTCTCCTTTCAGTTCCAGTCCTTTGGAGCCTGCGGAGGCTTTGTTAGGCTTAATGAAGGCGTCCGTAAGACCGAAAGTGAGGGGGATGCGGATTTTGCATTGATCTATGCTGACCAACTCTGCAAGGACATTGTTCACATGGGCTTTGTCGTACCACAAAGGCGACACTCTGGAATAATCATCGTCCTGAACAGCGTTCCTGACGGCTGTATTCAACTGACGGGTCAACTCATCAGCCGGAAAGACTACTATATCTTTGTCGCACTGAAGGAGGTTCACAGCATCTTGTTCGGAAATGCGGGCAATATTTTTGCTCTGAGTTGGAACACAGCGATACACCGGGTCTGCGTCTGCGAGGTACAGCACATCTCCCTGTCCGTCACACCAACCGTTCTGCTTTCTCCAAGCAAGGAAGAATATCTCTGCCGACAATCCGGCTCTGCTACCTGCCTCGAATACTATGTACTTCTTCGCCTTCATCGCACCATCTTTTGGATGTAGAACTTCTCGGCATACTCTGTACCACATTCCATTCCTCTCAACTTCGCAAGCTGACGAATACCGTCCTCATTAAGCGGAGAAGGTGCTTTGCGCACCTGTGAGCCGTAGAGCATGAACAGACCGACCTTCTCATCAATGCAGTCTGTGATGTCGTGGAACATATTACCACCCCCGACGCTCTCCATCTTGCTTATGATGAACGGATACTCATACAGCACCACCGTCTTTGGAGAATAGCCTTCCCGACCCCGGCATGAAGCGAGAGCGCAATCATACATCTTCATGTGGTCCTGATGGTGCGACCGATAGTTGATGAATATTTCATCGGGGCGAAATGCATCTACGATTTTATCGAGCTGCGAGATGATGTCGTAGGATGGTATCGTATCCATCAGAGCATCCTTGCCGAAAAACAATACCGTGCGCTGCGCCCCCAGGGTGTCGCATACTGCGTTGAACTCGGCGAGCCTTGTTTCCTTGTCCTGGTTCGGGGCGATGCCGCCGATGGTGCCGACTACGATGGTTATGTCTGCGCCCTCCTGTTTCTTATGAAGGAGGTAGCCGCCACAGCCGAGAACTTCGTCATCGGCATGGGGAGCGATTACAAGTATTCTTTTCCGTTGCTGTGTCATCGTGATTCTAATTGATGCTACAAAGTTAGCAAATACTTATCATTCATACAATACTATGATAATATATTTTACCTGTTAAGGTTACGACTTATTAACATAATTGATAGATTGGTAAGGCTCGACCTTGCATAGCTCAATGAGAAACGGTTGACGACATTATCAATTCCGGGCTATGATGTGTAACCGCGCAACATCTCCTTTGTCAGTCTGTGTTCGGGGTCATTATTAACGAACTCCAACAGTGTGGCTTCGGTATCGTACTTATCGAACAGCGGGTCATAGTTCCGGTCCAATTCTTTATCTCCGTGGTTGTAGAGTATTCTCGCATCTATGAATAACTCGTAGCCTTCAAAGAAATCAGACACTTTGTGCGGGTCTAAGCCGTAGGAGTTTTCATAGCTTGACATGAAGCATGAGCCGATGGTCACCTGCTGTCTGAGTTTCCAGTAACATTCCGTTTTGAATGAACCATCGTCGTTCCAACAGGAATCTTCATACTTCTTCTGCTCGAAGTCATCACACTCGCTTCCATCGGGCGTGAGCGACCTTTCCTGATATTCGCAGAACACATGGAGCCTACCAATACCAAGATCGTGGGACATCATAGAACAGAACTTACATTCATTGCATTGCTCTTTCTTTGCCATAGTGCTTACTTTTCAACTGGTTCAACTGATACTGCCTTATCCATCTCCTTTGCGAGTTGCAGGAGTGCGGCGAGGTTCTTCCGGCAGATTGCCAGAGGAATCTTCTTCTCAAACTTCCCGATGAGCTTGTTCTCGGATTCTACCATCAGGCATACCTGCTCAACCTTCTCCTTGCTTCCGGCGGTTGCTTTGGCAAGTGCATACTTCACTGCCATGATGGGAGCATCTGAAAAAAGTGCAGGAATTGACAGCGGCTCAGAGAAGCGAATCTCATTCATCTCTACGGTTGCTTCGGTAATCCATGCTACCATCTCCGAAGACTCCTTCTGATAGATTGCACCGAGGGTTTCTACTTCTTTGGCGAGGTCATCGAGGGGCGCCGGGGAATGAGTCAGTTCTTCAATGGCTACCGCTACCTCCATAAGCTCAGACATCTTTGAGGATGAGAGAGGCGAAGCAGACGGCAGGAAGCCATGCGAGATTTTCGGGATGGAGAGTTCGAGGATTACTCCTTCATCATAGAACTCGCCGGGCAGATAGGGCTTCGGGCATTTTCCCCAGTGGAGCGCCACTACTTCGTCGTGGCTCATGCGGAACTTCTTAGGCTCCGGGAACGTGATGGTGCCGTTCTCCTTGACAACATCCTGAATGTAGGATGTAAGGGCAACTATAACTGCGTTGCGGCGGTTCTTGTGGTTGGTAACTTTTCTCTGATACGAGGGTGCATTAAACTTGTTCATCTTCTTTGACTTTGAGGGGTTATGTTTTATTTTTACGATGTAAAGTTAGCCAATAATAATGATATGCGAAAACCATAACTAATTTATTTTCTGTGCTTTACGCTTAAAATTCATGAGCAATTGCAAGTTTAACTTTTACTAACTTATGCCGTTGAGATGAGGTAAAAACAATGACGTGCTACCTTCACAGGCAACACGTCGTCGAACCTTAAATTCAAAGAAGATGTATAAACAATCTTTTTTACATTTCAGAAGTTGAACAGGTTAACAGACACCCCTAAGCCGAGGTATGGCTGAAATCCTTTCGGGGTCATTCCGTAGCCTGCCTGTATTCCGATAGAGAATCGTTTCTTTTTGGCGGGGTCGCGTATTCTTACTACCGTTTGCCTTGACGTGACAAAGATGCTATCTAATCTTGCATTGTAGCCACTCACATAGGCTCTGTAATCATCCGTCTCGTAACGGCTCTGCGTGATGGGTATGGATATTGAAACGCTATCATTGCCGAGCTTTTCAACCTTTATTTCATCCGTTATATTATCTCTAACGACAGAGCTGTCCGGCGTTGCTACGCCATCCTCTGGAGGAGGTGTCAACGGTATCTCTACATACTGATACCGCAACACAACACTGTCCATGGGGACAGGAGCAGTGTCCGGCTTGACTTCCGTGGTAGTGATGGAATCGACTACATCGGACTGGATGGGCGGCTCCGGGTGCCTGCGCTCATAGTCCTCGACTGCGAGGGCTACAAGTAGGAAGGCTACCAGAATCCAGTAAAAGAACTTTTTCATTGCACCTTACTTTTGAGCGTTGATGTAGTTGACGATACCGTTGACATGGGTGGCGACGATGGCGGAGCGACCTTCTGCGGAAAGCAGATACTCCACATCGTCCTTGTTGTCTTGGAAGAAGTTCTCCGTAAGGACTGCCGGGCAGACGGTCTTGCGGAGAATATAGAAGCCTTCCTCCCAGTCAGGATCGCCGTCGCTCATATCCTTTCTGATTTGGTGGCCGACGAATTGGCGCTCTGCCTCGGCATACAGAAAGTTGGCAATGGCATCGGCTCTTGTGGTGCCACGGCTTGTGAATGCTGACCATCCCCGTGCATTGAGCCATTGACCGTTTCCGGCAGCATTGCAGTGGATGGAGATGAGGATTACATTCATAGAGCCTTCCTTTGCACAGACGAGGTTGGCTCTGCGCGCCCTTTCGCCAAGCGACACGTCGTTGGTTTCCGGCACGAGCAAACGGGCATCATAGCCAAGCGACACAAGTTGACGATGGTCTGCGGAAGCAATCTCTCGCGCATACTTGTATTCGAGCAGACGACCGCCCTGTGGGTAGCCGGGTTCTACTGGACTACGCTTGCCTTTGGTGTCCTTGCCATGACCGTTGTCAATCAGTATGACAAATCTTGATTTCTTAGTTTCCATGTGATTCATTTTTGGGTTCGACATCTTCTTCTATGGCATTCTCTACCTCCGGGCGGTTCAAGAGCTTCCAGAAATTAAACTTCTTCTTAATGCCCTTGTAAACGAAGTAATTGTTGACGCAGGATGAAATCTCAATGCCATAGATTATCAGCAGCAATCCAATCGAAACGACAGGGATGCCAAATACAACTCCAATGGAGCGGCTACATAATCCGGCGAGAGTCACCCAACATACATAGTCCATCGCCTTGTTGAAGGTTCTCCTCCACATTCGGCTATGACGGATTTCTTCTCCACGCTTCTTTGATGCGAGAATGCCGAAACGCAGGTCCGAAAGAATGAGCATGAAAGCGAATAACAGCCACGGAAGAAGTGGCTCGTAAAATTCGAGCAACGTAACCCCGACGATGCTCAAAATTGTGGCGGCATAATTGGTCTGTTCCATTCTTGATCAGATTAAGAGTGCGACCAGACCGCCGAGGCTTCCTATGGCGGCACCAATTACATCGTACAACATATCCGACCAACTCCATGAGTTGCCTTTGGACTTGATGTCCCCGTACTCTTTCCCGGCACCGCAGGCAATACCTCCGAGGAAGCCAGCCATACATGACGGAAAAACAAGTGCGCAGGTATTGGCTACTAAGCTTGCTATCGCAAAGGAGATGACGGCGCAAGCGACGAGATGATAAACTTTGTCTTTCATTATCTTCATGTTCGTCTTTAGTTCTTTGGTCCAAAATTAGTAAGACACAGGCGAATAGTTCACACAAAGCGACCCCATTCGACTGAACAACAATGTTCAATGGAAAGGGATCGCAACCTAAAGTCGAAAAGATGATGCTATTGTTGTAATGAAAGACCTTACCAGTCGTTATTCGTTACTTACAAATGGGGCGTCTTGAGGTTCGGGCGACGTGATGTCGGCTTCCGCTACAACCGCTTCATCTTCTTTCGTTACCGGAGTGTGCTTCTGACGGGCAGGCTCTATCTTAACGTGAGTTCGACGAAATTAAGTAATTGAAAATTTGGTGATTAGCGATAAAAG
>OHPD01000363.1_pt1 | contig 31240 bp, 29 predicted proteins | sample 1577641 | NCBI WGS metagenome assembly OHPD01 (sample SAMEA3879532, study PRJEB24766) | human gut metagenome | biome: human-associated habitat; feature: feces | place: USA | collected 1985/1987
AGCGAGGAGGACTCGCGACATACAGTAAGGAAAAAGGTTTTATACGCTCCATTCATAATTTGGAAAGTACCTATTTTCGAACAAAGTTCGAAGGAGAATTGGACAAGTTTAAAGGAAACGCCGGTATCGGCATTATTAGTGACACAGACGCTCAACCTATTATTATAAACTCTCACCTCGGCCGCTTCGCCATTATTACCGTTGCAAAGGTTGTCAATATTCAGCAACTGGAAGATGAACTTCTCAATCAAAATATGCACTTCGCCGAACTTAGTTCGAGCAATACCAATCAGACAGAACTTATCGCATTACTTCTGATACAAGGTAGAAACTTTGTGGAAGGTATTGAAAATGTGTTCAAGCACATCAAAGGTTCTTGCTCAATGCTTATCTTGACGGAGGACGGAAGTATCATCGCTGCTCGTGACCAGTGGGGGCGTACTCCTATCGTAATAGGAAAAAAAGAAGGAGCATACGCTGCGACAAGCGAATCATCCAGTTTTCCGAATTTGGATTATGAGATAGAGAAATACTTAGGTCCCGGTGAAATCGTCCGTATGTATGACGATCATATCGAACAACTTCGTGAACCGAATGAGGATATGCAGATTTGTTCGTTCTTGTGGGTGTACTATGGTTTTCCTACTTCTTGTTATGAAGGACGGAATGTAGAAGAGGTGCGCTTCACTTGTGGATTGAAGATGGGACAGACAGATCAATCGGAAGTGGACTGTGCTTGTGGTATTCCTGATTCGGGAGTGGGTATGGCTTTGGGGTATGCAGAAGGCAAGGGGGTTCCTTATCACCGTGCGATTTCAAAATATACACCGACTTGGCCTCGTAGTTTTACTCCTAGTAATCAGGAGATGCGTGCGTTAGTGGCGAAGATGAAATTGATTCCGAACCGTGCAATGCTTGAAGGTAAACGTTTGTTGTTTTGTGATGATTCTATCGTTCGTGGCACGCAGTTGCGTGATAATGTGAAGATACTATATGATTATGGAGCAAAAGAGGTACATATGCGTATTGCTTGTCCTCCATTGATTTATGCTTGTCCGTTTGTAGGTTTTTCCGCTTCCAAAAATGCGTTGGAACTGATTACCCGCCGTATTATTAAGGAATTGGAAGGTGACGAAAATAAGAATTTGGATAAATATGCCACTACCGGGTCTCCCGAATATGAGAAGATGGTTGGTATTATAGCCGAACGTTTCGGGCTTTCTTCTTTGAAGTTCAATACAGTGGAAACATTAATAGAAGCTATCGGTCTGCCCAAATGCAAGGTTTGTACACATTGCTTTGACGGTAGTAGTCATTTTTAAAGTGGTCAGATAGGTCAGTTAAGTATCCGGATAAAACTATACAATAAAAAAGAGCCGTGAATTGCTTTGTAATTCACGGCTCTTTTTTTACCTTTACGGCACTATAAACTATCAATTTGTAAATTGTAATTAGTAACTTGTAATTAAAACGATATGACTTTAGTAGACAGATTTTTAAAGTATGTAAGCTTCGATACACAATCTGATGAATCGACAGGGCTTACTCCAAGTACTTCGAAACAGATGGTTTTTGCAGAATACTTGAAAAAAGAGTTGGAATCTTTGGGGTTAGAAGATATAACTTTGGATGAGCATGGTTATCTTTTTGCCACGCTCCCTGCCAATATAGATAAAGAGGTGCCGACTATCGGGTTTATTGCTCACATGGATACAAGTCCGGATATGACGGGTAAGGATGTTACTCCGCGTATTGTAGAAAAGTATGACGGTTCGGATATTGTACTTTGTGCCGAAGAAAATGTGGTTCTTTCCCCGTCGCAATTTCCGGAATTGTTGGATCATAAAGGAGAAGATTTGATTGTAACCAACGGAAAAACTTTGCTCGGTGCTGATGATAAAGCCGGTATTGCAGAGATTGTTTCCGCAATGGCCTATCTGAAAGAACACCCTGAAATCAAACACGGAAAAATCCGTATCGGTTTCAATCCGGATGAAGAAATCGGTGAAGGCGCTCATAAATTCGATGTAGAAAGGTTCGGCTGTGAGTGGGGATATACAATGGATGGCGGTGAAGTGGGAGAGTTGGAGTTCGAGAACTTCAATGCTGCTGCCGCTAAAGTTACTTTTAAAGGGCGTAATGTACATCCGGGATATGCTAAGGATAAGATGATTAATTCCATTTATTTGGCCAATCGGTTTATTACTCTGCTGCCGACACAGGAAAGGCCGGAGCATACTACGGGATATGAAGGATTTTATCATTTGATTGGCATTCAGGGTGAAGTGGAGCAAAGCTCAGTTTCTTATATCATTCGCGATCATGACCGTACTAAGTTCGAAAACCGCAAGAAAGAAATGGAACGTCTGGTCGTTCAAATGAATGCCGAATATGGTGCGGGTACGGTAACTCTCGAATTGCGCGACCAATATTATAATATGCGTGAGAAGATAGAGCCGGTGATGCATATTATCGACACCGCTTTTGCTGCAATGGAAGCTGTTGGTGTGAAACCGAATGTGAAGCCGATTCGTGGAGGTACGGATGGTGCACAACTTTCTTTTAAAGGCTTGCCTTGTCCGAATATCTTTGCCGGTGGGCTGAATTTTCACGGACGTTATGAATTTGTGCCTATCCAGAATATGGAGAAAGCGATGAAAGTAATTGTGAAGATTGCCGAGCTCGTAGCTTCCAAATAACTGATACTTAAAACTTAATGCTTAAAAGATAATGAAAACCACTCCGTTTATAGAGAAACATATAGCGCTTGGCGCTAAAATGCACGAGTTTGCAGGTTATAATATGCCTATTGAATACTCCGGTATCATTGACGAACATCTGACGGTCTGTCAGGGTGTCGGGGTATTTGACGTATCCCACATGGGAGAATTCTGGGTGAAAGGTCCGAAGGCATTAGCTTTTCTTCAGAAGGTGACTTCCAATAATGTGGCGGTACTGACTCCGGGAAAGATTCAATATACTTGTTTCCCGAATGATAAAGGAGGAATTGTAGATGACTTGCTGGTATATCAGTATGAACCGGAAAAATATATGTTGGTAGTCAATGCCGCTAATATTGAAAAGGACTGGGACTGGTGCGTTTCTCATAATACGGAAGGAGCGGAATTGGAGAACGCTTCGGATCACATGGCGCAACTTGCTGTGCAGGGACCGAAAGCGATTCTTGCTTTGCAGAAATTGACTGATATTGATCTGGCATCAATTCCTTATTATACTTTTAAAGTCGGAAAGTTTGCAGGTGAAGAGAATGTGATAATTTCCAATACCGGCTATACGGGTGCAGGAGGTTTTGAACTATATTTCTATCCGAATGTGGCTGATACTATTTGGAAAGCGGTCTTTGAAGCCGGTGAGGAGTTCGATATCAAACCTATCGGTTTAGGAGCTCGCGATACACTTCGGTTGGAGATGGGATTCTGTCTGTATGGAAATGATTTGGATGATACTACTTCACCGATAGAAGCTGGACTTGGATGGATAACTAAGTTTATAGAAGGTAAAGAGTTTATCAATCGTCCGATGCTGGAGAAGCAGAAAGCAGAAGGAGTAACCCGTAAATTAGTTGGCTTTGAAATGGTTGATCGTGGAATTCCCCGTCATGGGTATGAACTTGTAAATTCGGATGGGGAGAAGATTGGGATCGTTACTTCGGGCACTATGTCGCCTACCCGCAAAATCGGTATCGGCATGGGGTATGTGAAACCGGAATACAGCAAGGCAGGTACGGAAATTTGTATCGATGTGCGTGGTCGTAAATTGAAAGCGGTCGTGGTAAAACCTCCGTTCAGGAAATAATTGAATATTTATAGAAACGCAGATTAACGCAAATTTGCCCAGAATAAGATTTGAAATTAAACTTCTGCGTGAATTTGCGTTAATCTGCGTTTCTTATATGGATAAACGTTGCTCATTCCATAGATTTATTATAATTTTGTCAGCAAATATGATGAAATAATGTCTCAGTTACCTACTCTTATAGCCGATCTCGCACTGATACTGATCTGTGCAGGCATCATGACTTTATTATTTAAGAAGTTGAAGCAACCTTTGGTTTTAGGATATGTGGTTGCCGGCTTTTTGGCAAGTCCGCATATGCCTTATACACCTTCCGTAATGGATACTGCGAATATTAAGACATGGGCGGATATAGGTGTTATCTTCTTGTTGTTCGCTCTCGGACTGGAATTTAGTTTTAAGAAGATAGTAAAAGTGGGTGGCTCTGCTATTATTGCCGCTTGTACTATTATTTTCTGCATGATTCTGTTGGGTATAGGCGTTGGTATGGGCTTCGGCTGGCATAGGATGGATAGCCTGTTTTTGGGTGGTATGATTGCAATGTCCTCTACTACGATTATTTATAAGGCTTTTGATGATCTAGGGTTACGGAAAAAACAGTTTACCGGCTTGGTCTTGAGTATCTTGATTTTGGAAGATATTTTGGCAATTGTGTTGATGGTCATGCTTTCCACAATGGCTGTAAGTCATAATTTTGAAGGTACGGAAATGTTGGAAAGTATCGGTAAACTATTGTTTTTCCTAATTCTCTGGTTTGTGGTCGGTATCTATCTAGTACCGGAATTCTTGAAACGTTGCCGTAAACTGATGGGAGAGGAGACTTTGCTTATTGTGTCGCTGGCACTATGTTTCGGTATGGTGGTTATGGCGGCTAATACGGGTTTCTCCGCTGCTTTCGGTGCGTTTATTATGGGATCTATTTTGGCGGAAACAATTGAAGCGGAATCTATCGACCGATTAGTGAAACCTGTTAAAGATCTTTTCGGAGCCATCTTTTTCGTATCGGTAGGAATGATGGTGGATCCGGCGATGATTGTAGAATATGCCATACCTATTCTTGTCATTACTTTGGCGGTTATTTTGGGGCAGTCCGTATTTGGAACATTTGGAGTAATACTTTCCGGCAAACCATTGAAGACGGCTATGCAATGCGGCTTTAGTCTGACACAGATTGGTGAATTTGCATTTATTATCGCATCTTTGGGAGTCTCGCTGCACGTGACAAGTGATTTTCTCTATCCGATTGTGGTGGCTGTTTCCGTCATCACTACTTTTCTGACTCCTTATATGATTCGTCTTGCCGAACCGGCTTCTACTTTCGTAGATGCTCATCTTCCCGTTTCATGGAGGAAATTTCTGATGCGCTACTCTTCCGGATCGCAGACTGCGCTCAATCATGAGAATTTATGGAAGAAGTTGATATTGGCAATGGTACGCATTACTGTCGTTTATTCTATTGTCAGCATATCGATCATTGCGCTTTCTTTCCGTTTTGTCATACCTTTCTTTAAAGAGAACCTGCCTCATTTGGGAGCTTCTTTACTTGGAGCTGTGTTTATCATTCTCTGTATTGCTCCATTTTTGCGGGCTATTATGGTGAAGAAAAACCATTCGGTGGAGTTTATGACTTTGTGGCACGCCAATCGTGCAAATCGCGCTCCGCTGGTATCGACCATTGTGATTCGCATTATGATAGCGGCACTTTTTGTTATCTTTGTGATTTCCGGATTATTCAAGGCGTCTATCGGCCTAGTTATCGGAGTTGCAGTGCTGGTAGTGTTGCTAATGGTATGGTCGCGCCGCTTGAAAAAGCAGTCTATATCGATTGAACGTCGTTTTTTCCAGAATCTTCGTTCCCGTGATGTGCGCGCGGAATATCTAGGGGAGAAAAAACCGGAATATGCCGGACGCTTGTTATCGCATGATCTCCATCTTGCCGATATGGAGATTCCTGGTGAGTCTGCTTGGGCGGGAAAGACATTGATGGAGCTGAATTTAGGAAAGAAGTTCGGAGTTCATGTTGCTTCCATTCTTCGCGGAAAGAGACGGATTAATATTCCGGGTGGTTCTGTCCGTCTGTTTCCAATGGATAAAATACAGGTGATAGGGACGGATGAACAATTGAATGTGTTTAATGAAGCCATGCAAAATGGGACAAAGGTGGATTGGGATGTGTATGAAAAGAGTGAGATGACTCTAAAACAATTAATTGTTGATAGTGATTCCATGTTTTTAGGTAAGACCATTCGTGAATCGGGTATTCGGGATAAATATCATTGTATGATAGCAGGTGTTGAAAGTGAGGATGGAACATTGATGATTCCGGATGTGAATGTGCCGCTTGAAGAGGGTGATGTGGTCTGGGTGGTAGGTGAAAAAGAGGATGTATACCAATTAGTCAATCAAAAAAACGAAAAAGTACAAGTCGGATAGGAGTGTTATGCCTATTTTTGTAAACGATAAAAACTTAAAAATAATAATATCATGAAGAGTGATCCGAAAGAATGTCTGTATTGCCAGAACAATGAAACGCTGCATAATCTGATGATTGAGATTGCGCAGTTGAGTGTGTCACGTGTATTCCTGTTTAAGGAGCAAACCTATCGCGGGCGTTGCCTTGTTGCTTACAAGGATCATGTGAACGATTTGAACGAGTTGAGTGATGAAGACCGTAATGCTTTTATGTCAGACGTTGCACGTGTTACCCGTGCCATGCAAAAAGCTTTCCAGCCGGAAAAGATAAATTATGGTGCATACTCAGATAAGTTGTCTCATTTGCATTTTCATTTAGCGCCTAAATATGTGGATGGACCGGATTATGGAGGCACATTTCAAATGAATCCGGGAAAGGTTTATCTGACTGACGCGGAATATCAGGAACTGATTGATGCAGTTAAGGCAAATCTGTAAATGATAATCTAGAGTCTACGGTTCACGGTTCACCACAGAGGACACAGGGGACACAGAGGTTGTATATCGCGAAGCATACCTATAATTGTATTAAGAGTATAATCATGGACAGTGCCTAAAAGACTCTTTTCCCTATTTCCTCTGTGTCCTCCGTGTCCTCTGTGGTGAACTATTCTTCAAAGTCAAAATCGAAGTCGAAATCGTCCATAAACTCCGGAGTTGTAAATTCTTCTAGCTCGCGGCGGTCTTTTTTAGTTGGGCGTCCGGTTCCGCGTGCACGGTCTATGAATCCGCTGATTTTGCTCATTTCTAACAATTCGTATTGATCGGGAGTAGTGACGTTTTCCATCATCTCCGGTACTAACTTTGCACCTATGCGCTTTTCGATAGCCTGCAGTACCTTGAAGGAATAGGTGATAGGTGGCTTTTTTACCTGTATGACATCCCCCGGTTTTACCATACGGGCAGCTTTCACCAATGCGCCATTGATGGTGATACGTCCTTTCTTACAAGCTTCCGCTGCAATTGTGCGTGTCTTGAAGATGCGGACAGCCCACATCCATTTATCTATTCTTGCTTCCGCCATTTTATTTCTTATTAAACTGGTTCATTGTGATATCAATTCCGGCAAGGCAAAAACTCTTGATGATTTCTCCAGCTGTTTCCAATCTTTCATTCATTGTTTTCCAGTCTTCATCAGTGAAGTGTCCGAGTACGTAATCTATTTGTCCGCCACGAGGAAAATCATTTCCGATACCAAAACGCAAGCGGGCATAGTTCTGAGTCCCTAATGTTGCAGCGATATGTTTCAAACCGTTATGTCCGGCATCGCTTCCTTTTCCCTTCAAACGTAGTGTTCCGAAAGGGAGTGCCAGATCGTCTACTACAATCAATACATTCTCTAGTGGAATGTTTTCTTTTTGCATCCAATAGCGAACGGCTAATCCGCTTAGGTTCATAAAAGTAGACGGTTTCAACAGTATCAATTGGCGACCTTTGATCGTGAAATTAGTGGTGAATCCGTAGCGGCCGTCAATAAAAGGAGGAGCACTGTTGGTTTTAGCCAATGAATCTACCGTCATAAATCCGATGTTGTGGCGGGTCTCATGATATTCGGGACCAATATTCCCCAGTCCGACAATTAAATATTTTATCATTGTTTTTTCGGTAAAACAGTTCGTTAATGTAGAAAGAGAAACGCAGATTAATACAAATTAATGCAGACTGAACATCTGCATTAATCTGCATTAATCTGCGTTTGAAGTATATCTCTGTTTACAGGGATATACTCAGATTATTTGCCTGCAGCGGCTGCTGCACCTCTTGCTGCACGAGTCAACTTAACGGCACATACAACGGCTTCTTTAGCACTGATCAGTTCAAGACCTTCAAAGCTCAATTCACCAACTTTGATAGTCTTACCCAATCCTAAGTGAGAAACGTTGATGATCAGCTTTTCAGGAATTACATTGTACAAAGCTTTCACTTTGATCTTACGCATCTGCAATGCCAACTTACCACCGGCTTTCACACCTTCTGCAAGACCTTCCAACTGTACAGGAACTTCCATTACGATAGGTTTAGCTTCATCAATCTGATAGAAGTCAACGTGCAGGATAGTATCCTTTACCGGGTGGAACTGGATGTCTTTCAAGATAGCGTTTACTTTTTTGCCATCGATCACCAAATCTACTACGTAGATGTGCGGAGTATAAACCAAGTTGCGAAGACCTTCGTTAGTCACTGTGAAGTGAACTACTTCATTACCTCCGTAAAGTACACAAGGTACACCACCGTTCTTACGCATTTCTTTCAAAGCTCTTGCTTGTTCTGAAGAGCGTTCTGCAATTGTTCTTGCAGTTCCTTTTACTTCAATTGATTTCATTTCTTTAAAAAATTGTGTTACTCTAAATTAAGTTAGTTTGCTTAATTCACCATCACACGATGTGGATTATCACACGATGTTGCAAAAAAGCGGTGCAAAAGTACATCTTTCTTTTGAAATATCAAAGAGTTACTCCTTTAAAAGTCAATATCAATCTTAATTTCACTCTCTAATTTCTCTTCTTGGGCTTCTTCGGTAGCTTTTCGCTCATTTTCTTCATCGGCTTCTTGGTCCAGCTGGCCGCTGTAGTCACCCATTTCACTACGCTCGATAAAGCTGATAGCTTCCGTCAACCCTGCCATAAACTTCTGAAAGTCTTCCCGGTATAAGAAGATTTTGTGTTTCTCGAAGCTCACTTGAGAGTCATCACCTTCTCCCGTTACCACTTTTTTACTCTCTGTAATAGCCAGGAACATTTCATCTTTACGATTCTTTTTTACGTCAAGGTAATAGATGCGTTTACCTGCTTTAATGGACTTGGAGAATACGATCTCCTTGTCATTCATGTCTGCGCTCATTTTCTTTTTTAAATCTTCCATATCTTACGGTCCGTTTATAATCGGCTTCAAAATTGGATATTTTTTTTAAACTGTCAAAAGAAAAAGCGCAGAGAATGAAATACTGCATTAAAAAATGTGATTTATTTGTGGAAACTCATTAAAAATATCTACTTTTGCAGTTCGATAACAACAGTATTAATTTGAATTATGATCAACAGAGTTCTTATTCGTCTTAAGATTATACAGATAGTATATGCCTATTATCAGAATGGCAGTAAAAATCTAGACTCAGCGGAGAAAGAGTTATTCTTTAGTCTTTCAAAGGCGTATGACCTTTATAATTATTTGCTAATGCTGATGATAGCATTGACAGAGTACGCACAAAAACGTATTGATACGGCAAAAGCCAAATTGGCACCTACGGCAGAGGAGTTATATCCCAATACAAAGTTTGTGAACAACAAGTTTGTTGCTCAATTGGAGGTCAATAAGCAGCTTACAGAGTTCATAACTAATCAGAAAAGGACTTGGGCGAACGATCAGGATTTCGTAAAGGAACTTTATGAGAAAATTGTGGGAACTGATATTTATAAGGATTATATGGCTTCCGATGATGATTCTTATGAAGCAGACCGGGAATTATGGAGAAAACTCTATAAAACATATATTTTTAATAATGATTCTTTAGATCAGGTGTTGGAGGATCAAAGTCTGTATTGGAATGACGATAAGGAAATCGTAGATACATTCGTGCTGAAGACAATTAAACGTTTTGATGAAAAGAAAGGCGCTAATCAGGAATTACTTCCGGAATTCAAGGATGATGAAGATCAGGAATTTGCGCGCCGTCTGTTCCGCCGTACTATTTTGAATTCTGACTACTATCGTCATTTGATTAGCGAGAATACGAAGAATTGGGATTTGGACCGTATTGCATTTATGGATATCATTATTATGCAAACTGCCTTAGCGGAAATTTTAAGTTTCCCGAACATTCCGGTCAGTGTTTCGTTAAATGAATATGTAGAAATAGCGAAGTTGTATAGCACGTCTAAAAGCGGTAGCTTTATCAACGGAACGCTGGATGGAATAGTTAATCAATTGAAAAAAGAAGGTAAGTTGACCAAAAACTGATATCTTTGTATACATTATAGAAACTAAAACTGATTATTTATGAACGTATTGACTTTATTATTAGATGCTCCTGTTGGGGCTGCCGGAGGTGGAAGTATGATGTGGATCATGCTGATAGCGATGTTTGTTATCATGTATTTCTTTATGATCCGTCCTCAAAATAAGAAACAAAAAGAAATAGCTAATTTCCGTAAATCTCTTCAAGTAAATCAGAGCGTGATTACTGCCGGTGGTATACACGGAACAATCAAGGAAATTAATGATGACTATGTTGTACTTGAGATTGCTTCTAACGTAAAGATTAAAATAGATAAGAATTCTATCTTTGCCGACGCTTCAGCAGCTAACAATCAATCTAAATAAATAGCTGGTAAATACATGCCTATGTTTGATCGTAGGGAAATAAGATATACATATTTAAAACTATCTAAGAGAATTAAGGATTTTCTGCTCAGTGATAAGAGCAGAGAGTTCTTAATTTTTTTATTTTTCTTTTTGATAGCCAGCGGATTCTGGTTACTTCAAACATTGAATAATGATTATGAAGCGGATTTCTCTATCCCGGTGCGTATCAAAGACGTTCCTAATAATGTAGTGTTGACCTCTGAACCTCCTTCCGAACTTCACGTCAGGGTGAAAGATAAAGGGACTGTCCTTCTGAACTATATGTTGGGCAAAAGTTTTTTTCCGGTGAATCTTAGTTTTCCTGATTATAAGGGAAAAGATAATCATGTGAAGATTTACGCCTCGGATTTTGAAAAGAAGATAATAAGCCAGTTGAACGTGTCTTCCAAAATTCTTTCTATAAAGCCGGATACATTAGATTATATCTATTCGGAAGGAAAGTCCAAACTAGTACCTGTTCGCCTTCAAGGAAAAGTGACTGCCGGACTTCAATATTATGTGTCGGATACGATTTGTAATCCTGATTCAGTATTGATATATGCTCCGGAAGGAATTTTGGATACGATAACGACTGCTTATACGCAAAAGATAAATCTGGAGAATATTTCGGATACTACGCGGCAACGGGTTTCTTTATCTCCGGTGAAAGGAGTAAAGTTTGTTCCGAGTTCGGTTGAAATGACATTCCCGGTCGATATTTATACGGAGAAAACCGTAGAAGTGCCGTTGCATGGAATCAACTTTCCGGCGGATAAAGTGCTGCGTGCCTTCCCTTCTAAAGTTCAGATTACTTTTCAGGTAGGCTTAAAACGGTTTCGTAGCATAAAAGCGAGTGACTTCGTAATTAATGTCTCGTATGAAGAGTTGCTGAAGTTGGGTTCGGATAAATACACGGTTAAGTTGAAATCATTTCCAAGTGGAATCAATCAAATCCGTATTACTCCGGCACAAGTTGATTTTTTGATAGAACAAATATCTTCCAATGGCGATTAAAGTAGGTATAACCGGTGGTATCGGTAGCGGGAAAAGTGTGGTTTCCAGATTGCTCGGCATAATGGGAATCCCTGTTTATATTTCTGATATAGAGGCGAAACGTATTACGAATACGGATGAGGTAATTCATCGGGAACTGTGCGCTTTGGTTGGTGAGGAAGTTTTTCAGAATGGGGAATTAAACCGTCCTTTTTTGGCTACCTATATGTTTGGGTATCCGGAACGCACGAAAGAAGTGAATGGGATTATTCATCCACAGGTGAAAAATGATTTCCGTCAATGGACCGGTCGGTTGAGTAGTAAACCATTAGTCGGCATGGAATCAGCCATTCTTATAGAGTCTGGTTTTAGAGATGAGGTCGATGTTTTGGTAATGGTATATGCACCATTGGATATAAGGGTAGAACGTGCCATGCGACGTGATGGCTCTTCAAAGGACTTGGTAATGCAGCGTATCGAGGCTCAAATGAGTGATGAGGTTAAGAGAAGTCAAGCCGACTTTGTGATTGTGAATGACGATGAAACACCCTTAATTCCGCAGGTTTTAGAGCTTATTTCTTTGCTATCTAAAAATAATCATTACCTTTGCTCCGCAAAAAAATAATTAATAAACAAAAGAATATATACTATGTTGAAGACTATCTTGTCTATCTCCGGCAAACCGGGATTGTACAAACTCATTTCGCAAGGAAAAAATATGTTGATTGTAGAATCAGTCAATGCTGAGAAAAAACGTTTTCCTGCTTATGGCAATGAAAAAATTATTTCTTTGGCAGATATAGCAATGTACACGGACGATGCGGAAGTTCCTTTGTATGAAGTGTTGGAAGCAATCAAGGAAAAAGAAAAATCTGCAGCCGCTTCTATTGATCCAAAGAAAGCAACTCCTGAACAATTGCGTGAATATTTGGCTGAAGTATTGCCGAATTTCGATCGCGAACGTGTGTATGTGGCTGATATCAAGAAATTAGTTTCCTGGTATAATATCTTGGTTGTTAACGGAATCACGGAATTTAAACCGGAAGAGGCTAAAGAGGAAACAGTTACGGAATAAGGAATTGAGCCGATTGTTTAATCGAAGTGGAAGCATGATAATCACATAAAGATGGTTATCATGCTTTTTTAGTTGGAATGTGGATATTTCAAAAATATATTAGTATTAATTGGGTAATCTTTGATTAAAATAAATATCTTCTGTTTATATTGTAAATAATACTTCTTTTTATGTATCTTTGCCTTCATAGTTTTAAATTGATGTTAGGGGAGATGGAGACAATAACAAATAAAGAAGTAAATGTCCGTTTGGACAATCAAAAAGGAATCTTGTGCATAACCGGCTTATTAGTTGGTACGATGGTATTTTTATACGATTCACAGGGAGAGCTGAAGGGGAAGTCCAAGTTTGAGTTGCCCTCAATTTCTATGCTGGTTCCTAAATATGGGACTTATGTATTGGTGATGAGCCATCCGAACTGTCAACCGGAAGTTCGTAGGATAATATATTCAGAGAAATAAAAAATGAGAGTGTGTCATACCGCGATGAACGCAAATTATCGCAGATTATTTATGACACATCCTCATTTTAATTTAATGAAACCTTTAGTTCCTGAATACTAATCCGTCACCGCTAGCGTCTACAATAATTGCTTTGCTTCGGTCTACTTCCTGAGAAAGTAGTTTTTTGGACAAGTCGTTCAGTAGGTAGCGTTGAATAGCCCTCTTTACCGGACGTGCTCCGAATTCGGGATCATATCCTACTTTAGATAAGAAGTCCAAAGCAGCTTCGGTCATCTCAAGTTCCACTCCGTTTTCGGCTAACATCTTCTGTACGCTCTTGATCTGTAAGAGTACAATCTGCTTGATTTCCTTTTCTGTTAACGGCAAGAACATGATTGTTTCGTCGATACGATTCAAGAATTCCGGACGAATGGTCTTTTTCAGCATATTCATCACTTCCTTTTTCGTTTCTTCGACTACCTCTTCTTTGTTTGCACCATTCAGCTTCTCCATCTGGCTCTGTATATAGGAACTACCCATATTTGAAGTCATGATGATGATAGTGTTCTTGAAGTTGACCACCCTTCCTTTGTTGTCTGTCAGCCGTCCGTCATCCAATACTTGCAACAGAATGTTGAATACATCCGGATGAGCTTTCTCTATTTCATCGAACAGAATGACAGAATAAGGTTTTCGTCGGATAGCTTCCGTCAGTTGACCGCCTTCATCGTATCCTACATATCCCGGAGGCGCTCCGACCAAACGGGAAACACTATGCTTTTCCTGATACTCGCTCATATCGATACGGGTCATCATCGTTTCGTCATCAAACAGAAATTCAGCCAATGCCTTTGCAAGCTCTGTTTTACCCACACCGGTCGTTCCGAGAAAGATAAATGAGCCGATCGGGCGTTTCGGGTCTTGCAATCCGGCGCGGCTACGACGTACAGCGTCCGCAACAGCTTCTATCGCTTCATCCTGCCCGATAACCCGTTCGTGAAGCTCTTCTTCAAGATGCAACAGTTTGTCTTTCTCGCTCTGCATCATTTTGCTGACCGGAATACCCGTCCAACGAGAAACTACGTCTGCAATGTCTTCAGCGTCTACTTCCTCTTTAATCATGGCGGTATCACCTTGCATTTCGCGGAGCTTTTGCTGAGTCTCTTCTATTTCTTTGTCCAAAGCTTGGAGTTTACCGTAACGTATTTCCGCAACTTTTCCGTAGTCGCCTTCCCGTTCCGCCTTTTCAGCCTCAAACTTCAGATTCTCAATCTCCACCTTATTCTGTTGGATCTTGTCCATCAACGTCTTTTCGCTCTGCCATTTTGCCTTGAAAGACTTTTCCTGCTCTTTCAGTTCGGCAAGCTCCTTACCGATGATTTCCAACTTAGGCTTGTCATTCTCACGTTTGATGGCTTCACGCTCAATCTCCAATTGTTTGATTTTACGGGAAATCTCATCCAGCTCTTCCGGAACGGAATCCACCTCCATGCGTAATTTAGCGGCAGCTTCGTCCATCAGGTCGATAGCTTTGTCCGGCAAGAAACGATCGGTGATGTAGCGGCTACTTAGTTCTACGGCTGCAATGATCGCATCATCTTTGATACGGACATGATGATGGTTCTCGTAGCGTTCTTTCAGTCCACGCAGGATAGAGATTGTGCTCAAGTTATCCGGCTCATCCACCTGCACGATTTGGAAACGGCGTTCCAAAGCCTTATCCTTCTCGAAATATTTCTGGTATTCGTCGAGAGTCGTAGCACCGATAGACCGCAACTCGCCACGTGCTAAGGCCGGTTTTAGGATATTGGCAGCGTCCATTGCACCTTCCCCTTTTCCGGCGCCTACCAGCGTGTGAATCTCGTCAATAAACAAGATGATATCACCTTCGGATTTCTTCACCTCATTGACTACGGACTTCAACCGTTCCTCAAACTCACCTTTGTATTTTGCACCGGCAACCAATGCTCCCATATCCAATGAATACACCTGTTTGTTTTTCAGATTTTCGGGCACGTCTCCACGAAGAATACGATGCGCCAATCCTTCTACAATGGCTGTCTTACCGGTACCCGGTTCTCCAATCAGAATCGGATTGTTTTTAGTGCGACGGCTCAATATCTGAAGTACGCGGCGGATCTCCTCGTCACGTCCGATGACAGGGTCCAACTTACCGCTACGGGCAGCTTCATTCAAGTTGATGGCATACTTTTCGAGTGACTGATAGGTGTCTTCACTTGATTGCGACGTAACCTTTTCTCCTTTTCTCAATTCACTGATGGCGTTACGCAGTTCCTTTTCCGTCATACCTGCGTCCTTCAGGATGGTAGAAACGGTACTCTTGACAGTCAGCAATGCGAGTATGATATGTTCCAGTGAGACGAATTCGTCACCCATTTCTTTGGAATACTGTGTCGCTTTCTGTAAAACCTCGTTGGATTCACGACTCAGGTACGGCTCGCCACCGGATACTTTCGGAAGTGAATCGATTTGTCTGTCTACAACAAGAGCAACCTGTTGTCCGTTCATGCCCAATTTCTGGAAAATGAAGTTAGTGACGTTTTCGCCTACTTTCATCACTCCCTGCATGATGTGGACAGGTTCAATAGCCTGTTGTCCCCGACTTTGTACCAGGTTCACAGCCTCCTGCACCGCTTCTTGAGATTTGATGGTAAAATTGTTAAAATTCATATTGTTGTTCTCCTTTCTTATTTCATGTTTCTAATAACACTTAAAAGGGCGCAAAAGATTTGCCAAGTAGAAAAATATGACAAAATAGCATGAATATTAAGGAGTTAAAGGACAAAATGACTTTTTTTGTTTAGTGCAGACTGACGAATTTGCAAGATAATCAAGTGGATAAATGAAAGTATTGTAGTATCTTTATCCGCTGTAATGATATAATTAAGGTATATATGAATGATAAACCCCAAATAAAACTGTCCGAAACAGTAGTGCTGATAGATGCCGCTTTTCTGAATTTTGTAATAACGGATATAAAAAACTATTTCGAGAAGACATTGCAACGTTCTTTACAAGAGATAGACCTTTCGTTGTTTACTTCCTATCTGACTCTGGATGCAGGAATCAACGAAGGAAAGAACGAGGTGCAATTTCTTTTTGTATATGATAAAGAATCGAGACACTTGCAACATTGCCAGCCCTCCGACTTGCAGGAGGAGCTGAACGGAGTTGCTTTCCAAAGTCCGTATGGCGAGTTCTCTTTTGCCGGTGTCCCGTCGGAGGGCATGGTGTCGAGAGAAGACCTGTTTATGGATTTGCTTTCCGTTGTCTCCGATTCGGTGGATGTGAAGCGGATGATTGTTGTTTCTTTCAACGAGGAATATGGGAAGAAAGTGACTGATGTTCTACAGGGACTGAAAGGCAAGGAAGTTATGCAGTTCCGTATGAATGAACCGGAAATACCGGTAAACTACAAATGGGATATGTTGGCTTTTCCTGTGATGCATTCATTGGGAATAAGGGCGGAGGAGTTATAATCGCTAATACTAAGTTGCTGTGTCCGATTTTCGTTTAAAAGTTTTTCAGAGTGTAGCGAAGAACCTAAGTTTTACGAAGGCTTCGCAAGAGTTGTTTGTCAGCCAGCCTGCTATCACCAAGCATATTCAGGAGTTGGAGACTTGTTACCAAACCCGTCTTTTCGATCGTCAGGGAAGTAAAATCTCCTTGACTGAGGCCGGAGAGCTGTTACTGAAGCATAGTGAAAAGATTTTGGATGATTATAAGCAATTGGAATACGAGATGCACTTGTTGCATGACGAATATATCGGAGAATTAAAACTGGGTGCCAGCACTACGATTGCGCAATATGTCCTTCCTCCTTTATTGGCCAACTTCATAACAAAGTTTCCACAAATCAATCTTTCTTTGATAAATGGGAATTCCCGTGGAGTGGAGGTGGCGTTGCAGGAACATCGTATTGATCTGGGATTGGTAGAGGGTATCTTCCGTTTGCCGAATTTGAAGTACACTGCATTCCTGCAAGATGAACTCGTGGCTGTGGTTCATACGCGGAGTAAATTGGCGGTTGCCGACGAAATCCTTCCGGAAGAACTTCCAAATATCCCCTTGGTCTTGCGCGAAAGAGGTTCCGGTACATTAGATGTATTTGAGCGTGCGCTGCTGCAGTATAATCTGAAGCTCTCTTCTCTGAATGTTTTAATGTATCTTGGCAGTACGGAAAGTATCAAGCTTTTTCTGGAGCATACGGATTGTATGGGAATTGTTTCCATCCGTTCGGTACATAAGGAACTTGTTGTCGGCACTCTGAAGGTAGTTGAAATAAAAGGAATGCCGATGCAACGTGAGTTTAACTTTGTTCAGTTGCAAGGGCAGGAGGGAGGATTGTCCCAAGTTTTTATGCGTTTTGCGGGACATCATAGCAAGAGTTTATAACCTCGCTTAGGAATCTCTACTAGAAGAAAAACAATATTATCTCTCATCTCTCATGATTTGCTTGTAAATTGTTGATTATCAGTTTAGCATTTTATGAGAGATCTTTTTTATGCTACCATCTCTCATGCTTTCCGCATCTTTTGAGACATAATCTTTAACTCATTATTCTTCTTGTTTCTTTTTTATATAGATTCTGTGTGCACCTCTTCCAGCGATTCCGATTCCGGAATTGGGTTGATCTCCCCATTGTTTTAATTCTATGGTTGCTGCCGTTTGTAAGAGTCCTGTTAGTTTCCGATATTCATGAACCGTAAGGAACGAATGCTCGTCGAGATATTTCAATGCCAGTTTGAGACGTTGCTCCGGTGTGAACTTCTGTGAGGAACGTTGCTTTTTCCAAGAGGCTCTTTCCAGTCGGCATCTTTCATTAATTCTTCTCAGCATGATTTTGTCTACTCGGAAATTTACATTTCCTACATAAATACTCTGTGCATTACGATGTTCACTTCCTTCTTCAGCTCCTTCCCGTTCTTTATCTTTGTACAGGGCCAGCGACGCTGTGAATGTGCCGATTCCGTCTATCTTAATCGAGCGTCCTTCCGCCATTATGTGTGCCATTTCGATGGAGGTTTGGAGCAATATACCTTCTATATCTCCTGGGCTGAAACCACTGACGTCACCCACTCGTTGGGCAAGTTCTTTTATGCTTGCATTGTCTACCCGTGCAAACTTCGGATATGTGATTCTCTTCCCCGTATTCTGTAAGTCGGGCATCTCCTCCATTATGTACTTTGCCATACTGTTTGTTGTTTGAATTATTAGTAGATAAGTTCTTGTATACTAGGGCAAAACTTCTTTTTCTCTAATAGATAAGTACTTTTGGATTAAGTATAAACTATAAACGAAGCTTTCGTTTTTACAAATGAAACTTGCGTTTATAGTTTTCTCTTGTACAAAGGTAGGTTTTATATTTGAGAAAAAGAAGTTTGGCATTAATAAAAAGGAATTTATCTATTAATAGATTGCGTGGAAAGTACTAGGAAAAGTGGAAGTAGGAAAGGATGTCTATATGTGTTTAGATGATTGCTGGGAGGGGTGTTTTTAGTTTTATTCTATTACTTGAATAAAAATGAATGAGATGAAGTAGGATATTTGATTTTATTTTCATATTTTTGCAATGTTTCTCACGTTGATACTTTAATTCATGAGGTAGGAGAGTGTGGGAAATGTATCATATAAAGAAAGACGTTTACTTGACGTTTTGTCTTTGACGCATCAAAACTTCGAACACTTTGAGTAGTAGTCAAAACAAAGCAACTGTAGATGTCTGCGGGATATGTTTATATCTTTGGTATACTTTATAAAAAGTGTACTTAGTTGTTATACATATCAGCGTGGGCTTCTGCGTTGCTCGTTTTACTACTACGGGCAGTTCGAAGGCCTTGATGCGTGGGACGAGTAACAGGTACAGATTCCCGCGCTTTTTCTTTATATGGTAATAGCTTATCTAAATTATGAACTGTCTGGTTCGGGAATCTGCAGGTATTTTCTAAATTCATATTATGTATTCTGTAATTGTAAAAACGCAAAAAGAAATGTTGGCGTTATGTTTACTTCTTGGACTTTTCATTATGTGTTATTCTTGTTCTTCTTCAGAGGATGAAAATGAAGTAATTTGGAATTCTGAAGATTGTGTAGCTATAGACAAATATAAGGATTTTAGGATACTTATAGGCACTGAGTGGAATTTGAAACTCTCAGAAGGTTATAGAGAAATGATACTTTTTGCGGACAAGACTTGTCGATGTAGTTCTTATATTGAGGGAATTGGGTTCTTTTTCCCAGAAGGCGTGTGGGAGTATAATTCAGAAACTGGTAGATTAATAACGACTGTTAGTAATTTCCCCAAATTAACTTTGAATATATATTCATCACGAGATATGATTGGGTATACGGATGATGGTAAAATGATAAATGCTACTATTGCTAATGAAAATTCTACATACTTAAAGTTTCGAGATGACGATGTTGCATTCGATTTTCTTGTCGGTAAATGGAGAGATAAAAATACTGGTACAATATTGATAATCCATGCTAATGGAGAGTATCAAATAAAAAATCAAATTACTGTAGATAATGGTATTATTGAGAAATGGGTTGATTGGAACCTGACTGGTAGTGCGTATTATGATGAAGCTTTATTGTCGAAAGAAAATAAAGTATTAGCGATAGAATTACTTTCTGGCAATTTGATGGAAATGAAGTATATGGTTAATGTTCGTATTGAGGGAGAAACAGTATTGTGTGATGAAATAAAAGAATTTTCAGGTAGTTATGAATATGTAATAGATGATTAAAGAGCGATATGTACTGTTACGGCTTTATTATCTAATTATATTAACGAAAATAGTAAGGTTTCTATTATTCAATATTGGAGATATTAAAGAATATGGAACAATTCTATTAGTCTTTTTGACGAATGGTAATTCAAATATATTGTTGAAAATTATTTATGTGTTTTAACTATGGAGAATACGATATTGTGGTATAATAACTCTTTGAATTTTAGTTTAAAACAAACAATGAATAATATAAATGACTTAATTTATAATATTCAAAACCTGAAACAGCTTCAGTTAAAGATAGATGAATGTCAAAATTTAAAAGATGGCATACAATTGCAGACTAATATGGCATGTTTAGCTTTATTGAGACGTTATATATTAGATGAAGTGGGTGTAGGATCGGTCTTATTTCGAAATCTTATTCGAAAATATTACCCATTGGGTGATGAGCAAATTGTAAAGTATGAAACCTCTGTTTATCCACAGTCGCATAAGATAGTGGAAGAACGTAAATTTGTAATAGATCCACGTAACTGGTATAATATTACTAATTTGAATGTGTTAAGGAGAAAAGGCCCGACGTTTTCTATTGATAATAATTTGTATTGTGCATATTTTAAATATTATCGAACAACAGTAAAATCTTATAACATTGTTTATTCTACGGTGATTACTGAAATCTTGTCCTTAGATGAACTGTTTAGAAGCGGAAAGTTAGAGGACGAAAGGATTATTAGTAGGGGACGTGAATTGATGGATTTTTTTAGATATAATTATTATGTTGATTTTCATAATAGTTTGAATGATCCTCGATCTGCTTATTATTTAGTGAAAAATGAATTTACTAAATGGAGTTGGGATTTAGTTAAAGAAATTATAGATAAGGAAGGTCCTTATTCTCGATTGAGTTATTTATTACAAAATAATGGCTTTTTCGCACAGATGGGTATTGGAAATATTGTAGAAACATTGACGAGGTTACAGGAACTTTTGAAAAATACGATATCAAAGGATGTTTGGAACGAAGTGGTTGACAGGTATAAGAATATGGGAATTAAACTATATTCGTATAGTCCTGATATATCGAAAAATTTTATAATAGAACATCAGGATGAATTAGATTGGCTTGTGCTCCAAAGGAATCCTTATATTCAGTGGGATCTGGAATTGATAAATATATTTCTTAGAAGATATAAGATGCTGATTCCTGAATATGAATGGGAGGTACAACTTGGTGGATCGCACGCTATGTATTATGCTATTGAGGATTTCTTAAATGATTCTATTTTAAATGATATTGAAAAATTATATAGACAATAAGACTATTTGTGTTTGTTGTGTGTATTCTGTTATGTCTCTTCACTTTTTCAGGGCGAATTTGATAAAAAACTCAGAGTGAATTAATACCTTGTTTTATTCAAACGCAAGTAAAAAATACTCTAATAGGGTTTGAATAAGGTGATATTTGTTCTTTTATAATAAGTTTCTGAAATGCTATATCAAAATCTCATATTTCTTCTCTATCTTTGCCTTTGTATCATTAACAAAGAGAGAAACTTATGGATAGTATTACTGCATATCTTTTGGAGGAAAAGCAATCTAAGCGAAAAGGGGGATTGTATCATAAAACCCAAGTGAGTTTGACTTATAACTCTAATCGAATAGAAGGGAGTAGGCTTACTGAAGAACAAACTCGTTTTATCTTTGAAACTCGTACGATAGGTTTTAGGGATGAAGAGGCTGTACCGGTTGATGATATAATTGAGACATCCAATCATTTTGTGGCTTTTGATTATTTGCTTGATACCATTGATGAACCCTTATCTGGAAAATTGATTAAAGAATTTCATCGAATATTGAAAACTGGGACGGCGGATGCAGCGAAAGCTTGGTTTAATGTAGGTGATTGGAAAAAATATCCAAATGAAGTTGGAGGTATTCAGACTGTAATGCCTGATAATGTAGATGCGGAAATAGCGAATTTGAATGATAAGTACTATTCAATTGTCTGTGTAACATTTGAAGATATTATAGAATATCATTATTGTTTTGAAAGAATTCATCCATTTCAAGATGGTAATGGTAGGGTAGGGCGGCTGATAATGTTTCGTGAATGCCTTCGTCATAATATCGTTCCATTTATTATAGATGAGCGCCATAAGCAATTTTATTATCGTGGACTTAGGGAGTTCGCGACTACTCGTGGATATTTGCTAGATACTTGTCTCTCTGCTCAAGATACTTATGTAGCGTGGGTAAAGTACTTTTATCCGGGGTTATTAGACTGATAGATAGAAATAAAATCTGACTTTTATATGGGCTGTTTAATGAATCTTTTATGGTTGTTGCTTGGCTGCATTAGTGTTATCACCTTTTGGAAAAGATATTGTAGAAGTGTAATAAGGTAATCTTGATAAAGAAGAGGTTAGAGCTATAACTAAAAGTTATAACGTATAATTAGAAACGATTAGCGTGTCTTGATTGTTTGTCATACCTTTGCGCTCCAGAAAAACAATTAAAGATATATTATATGATTTCAACAGCTACAAAAACATTGCAGGCAAAAAATAAGACTATTTATGTCGCCCTGCTTTCTACTTTGACTCTTTTCTTATTTTTGGATTATATTCCGGGTTTGCAGGCATGGTCTGCATGGGTGACTCCTCCGGTAGCTCTGTTCCTCGGACTTATTTTTGCATTGACTTGCGGACAGGCACATCCGAAATTCAATAAAAAGACTTCTAAATATCTATTGCAATACTCCGTTGTCGGATTAGGATTCGGTATGAATCTGCAATCAGCGTTGGCTTCCGGTAAGGAAGGGATGGAGTTTACTATTATTTCGGTGGTAGGTACATTGGCGATAGGTTGGTTTATCGGACGCAAGATATTTAAGATAGATAGAAATACTTCTTATCTGATCAGTTCGGGAACGGCTATTTGTGGTGGTAGTGCCATTGCGGCAGTAGGACCGGTATTGAAGGCAAAAGATAGTGAAATGTCTGTGGCATTGGGTACTATCTTTATTTTGAATGCTATTGCGCTTTTCATATTTCCAATGATTGGTCATGCTCTGAACATGAGCGAACATGAGTTTGGTACTTGGGCGGCTATTGCTATCCATGATACAAGTTCTGTGGTTGGAGCCGGTGCTGCTTATGGAGAGGAGGCTTTGAAGGTGGCTACTACCATCAAATTGACTCGTGCTCTTTGGATTATTCCGATAGCTTTCGCTACTTCATTCATTTTTAAGAGTAAGGGACAAAAGATTAGTATTCCCTGGTTTATTTTCTACTTTGTACTGGCGATGATCGTAAATACTTATTTGCTGGATGGAATGCCGGAAATTGGAAATGCTATTAATGGAATTGCTCGTAAGACATTGACAATTACGATGTTCTTTATTGGTGCTTCTCTTTCGATAGATGTTCTGAAAGCAGTTGGCGTAAAACCGTTATTGCAGGGAATAGCGTTATGGGTAGTCATTAGTTTGAGTACATTGGCATATATCTATTACTTTGCATAAGTAAGAATAAGGATTAGGTAATATATAAAAGAAGTGGGAGAATGTTCGTTTCGTACGATATTCTCCCACTTTTTTTGTACAACCCTCACCCCTCCGATTACAGCTTTGAAAAACTGTAAGGTGGAAGTGATTATTTCTTCTTTAACTCTTCAAAGATCAGTCCTTCCAGCTCTTCTGCTAGTTCCGGATTGTCGGCAATACATTGTTTGGCAGCGTCGCGTCCCTGTCCCAGCTTCGTGTCGTTGTAACTATACCATGAACCGCTTTTCTTGATGATTCCCAGATCGGCACCCAAGTCAACGATTTCTCCGGAATGGGAGATACCTTCACCGAACATGATATCAAATTCTGCTCTCCGGAAAGGAGGAGCCACTTTATTCTTCACGACTTTTACTTTAGTCAGTTTGCCCAGAATCTCTTCACCATCTTTGATCGGTTGTCCCGGACGGATATCCAAACGTACGGATGCGTAGAATTTTAAGGCATTACCACCGGTAGTTGTTTCCGGACTGCCGAACATTACACCGATCTTCTCACGCAACTGATTGATAAAGATACAAGTTGTACGTGTCTTGCTGACTGCTGCTGTCAACTTACGTAATGCCTGAGACATCAAACGTGCCTGAAGACCTACTTTATTGTCACCCATGTCACCTTCAATTTCAGCTTTAGGAGTCAATGCGGCAACGGAGTCGATTACGATAATGTCGATAGCGGAAGAACGGATCAGTTGTTCTGCAATTTCCAATGCCTGCTCCCCGTTGTCTGGCTGGGAGATGTACAGGTCGTCGATGTTTACACCTAATTTAGACGCATAGAAACGGTCGAAAGCATGTTCTGCATCAATGAAAGCTGCTATACCGCCAGCCTTTTGTGCTTCGGCAATGGCATGAATGGCCAATGTCGTTTTACCGGAAGATTCCGGACCATAAATTTCGATGATTCTACCTCTTGGGTAACCTCCCACGCCAAGTGCCACGTTCAAGGCTATGGAGCCTGTCGGGATCACTTCTACTTGTTCAACACTGTCGTCACCCATTTTCATGATAGAACCTTTACCGAAGCTCTTTTCTATCTTTTCCATGGCAGCCTGTAAGGCTTTTAGTTTTTCGCTTGATGCCATTTTATTATCTGTTTCAAAATTAAGTTCGTCTTTCTTTGCCATACCTTATTCTATAATTAATAGATTTATTGATTTAAAATCTGTGCGGCGTGTTCTTTGGTCTTCACCTCTTTGGAAGTGATAATCCGTTCTACTATTCCTTCTTCATTAATCAGGAAAGTAGTGCGGAAAGTACCCATGTAAGCGCGTCCGTACAGCTTCTTTTCTCCCCACACACCGAACTCTTCTACTAATTTCTTGTCAGTATCGGCAATCAGCGTGAAAGGAAGATTGTTTTTCTCGATGAATTTCTGGTGTGATTTCTCATTGTCTACACTGACACCGATTACTTCATAGCCGACTTTGCGTAGTTCGGAGTAGTTGTCGCGCAGATTACACGCTTGCGCGGTACACCCCGATGTATTGTCTTTCGGATAGAAGTACAACACAATCTTTTTCCCTTTATAAGCACTTAAACGGATTTCTTCGCCTTTTTCATTGATACCCAAGATTTCCGGTGCTTTATCTCCTACGTTTATCATAACTTTCTTTTTATCGAACAGGACTACTCTTACAATTCCAAATCTTTGTCGAATTCTTCATGCCACGGAAGGCCTTGTTTATTGAGTTGTTCCATGAACGGATCCGGATTGAATTCTTCAACGTTGTTTACGCCCGGACGTTTCCATTCACCTTTAAAGAACATCATAGCTCCGATCATTGCCGGAACTCCCGTTGTATAGCTCACTCCCTGCATACCTGTTTCTTTGTATGCTTCCTGGTGGCTGCAATTATTGTACACATAGTATGTACGTTCTTTTCCGTCTTTCAGACCACGTATACGGCAGCCGATAGAAGTTTCGCCTTCGTAGTTTTCGCCCAAGTCCTGCGGGTTAGGCAGAACTGCTTTGAGGAACTGCAGAGGTACAATCTTCACCCCATTATAATCGACCTCGTCAATGCGAGCCATGCCAATGTTTTGGATAACACGTAAATGAGTTAGGTATTCTTGTCCGAAAGTCATCCAGAAACGTGCACGTTTGATAGTCGGGAAATGTTTTACCAATGATTCCAGTTCCTCATGATATAGAAGGTATGAATCACGTGGACCGATATTCGGATAAGTCAGGTCCTTATGAATTTCCAGAGGACCGGTAGTTACCCATTTCCCGTTTTCATAATAACGTCCGTTCTGTGTAATCTCGCGGATATTGATTTCCGGATTGAAGTTTGTTGCAAATGCCTTGTGGTGATTTCCGGCATTACAATCTACAATATCCAGATACTGAATTTCGTCGAAATAATGTTTAGCTGCATAAGCTGTATAAATACCGCTTACTCCCGGATCGAATCCACAACCAAGAATGGCTGTCAACCCTGCTTCTTTGAAACGTTCGTGATATGCCCATTGCCAACTGTATTCGAAATGAGCTTCATCTTTCGGCTCGTAATTGGCAGTATCCAAATAGTTTACTCCTGCTTTCAGGCACGCTTCCATAATAGTCAGGTCCTGATAGGGGAGGGCGACGTTAATCACCATTTCCGGTTTGAAATCATTGAACAGAGCTACCAGCTCGTCCACATTGTCGGCATCGACTTTTGCTGTTTTTATATTGGGGTTACCTATTGCCTCGACGATTTTATCGCATTTCTCTTTCGTACGGCTGGCAATCATTATATCTGTAAAAATGTCGGCATTCTGTGCCACTTTGTGTGCAACGACAGTACCAACACCACCTGCACCGATAATAAGAACTCTACCCATTTTCTTTAATTGCGAATTAAAAATTAAGAATATTAGAATTGTTTATGGAGCAAATATACGTGATTATTTTTAGATAATCATTCGTCTCGCTCTCTTTTTATTTACCTTTGTGAAGTATATTCTCATTTTTTTTGTTATCTTTGTCCTCAATTTAACTTAAACGTTATAACAATATGAATAAAGTACTAGTTTCAATTTGCATTGCAGGTACAGCACTTGCAATGTCTTCATGCCGTTCAGTAGAGAAGGCAATGCCTTTGTCATCAATCAATGGCGAGTGGAATATCATAGAGGTCAATGGCTCGAAAGTGACTCCGGGCGAAAGCAGAACCCTTCCTTTTATTACTTTTGATACTGCAACCGGTCGTGTGTCCGGTAATAGCGGCTGTAATCGTATGATGGGTAGTTTCGATGTAAATGCGAAACCGGGAAGCCTTTCGTTGGGCGCGATGGCGGGTACGAAGATGATGTGTCCGGATATGACTACTGAGAGAAATGTATTGGGTGCTTTGGCACAAGTAAAAGGATATAAGAAAGCCGGTAAAGATAAAATGTATCTTTGCAATGCATCCAATCGTCCGGTTGTGGTTCTTGAAAAGAAGGAGGCTAATGTGAAATTGTCTGTTTTGAATGGAGAATGGAAAATAAAGGAAGCGAATGGCGAAGCAATCCCTTCTGGGATGGAAAAGCAACCTTTCATCGCTTTTGATGTGAAAAAGAAAACAATTCATGGCAATGCCGGATGTAACTTGATAAACGGTGGTTTTGAAACCAGCGCAAGCAATGCTAAATCAATCTCTTTTCCGGGAGTGGCAAGCACGATGATGGCTTGTCCGGATATGGAAACGGAAGGTAAGATTCTGAAAGCCTTGAACGAGGTGAAGTCATTTGATGTATTAGCAGGTGGCGGAATCGGTTTGTATGACGCAAATAATGCATTAGTGCTCGTCTTGGAAAAGTAATAAGTAAGAATAATATATATAATAATTAAGGTATGCCTGTGTCGCACATGATGACATAGGCATATTTTTTTGTTGGCATTGAACCAGAACCGCCTGTATTTGTTTAATGAGTCAGTTGCTGATAGTGTCCGGGTTTGATTGTGTCAGCAGTGTTTTATTTGTTGAAACTGTCTTTTTGGCAGATATTATGTCAAGCATTCGTATAATTTCTTTTTGGCATACGGTTTGTCTTTTAATAAACGTTCGTTTGGGATTACACCCTAGGAAAAGGATGGAAAAACAACCGGACAAAAGAAATTATAGAATAAATAATAAATAAAAATAACGATCATGGGAAAAATTATTGGTATTGACTTAGGAACAACAAACTCTTGTGTTGCCGTATTTGAAGGTAACGAACCGGTAGTAATTGCAAACAGTGAAGGTAAGCGCACAACTCCTTCAGTAGTTGCTTTTGTGGATGGTGGTGAACGTAAGGTAGGTGATCCTGCTAAGCGTCAGGCTATTACCAACCCTACGCGTACGATTTTCTCTATTAAACGTTTCATGGGTGAAACTTATGACCAAGTACAAAAGGAAATCAATCGCGTTCCTTATAAAGTAGTGCGTGGTGATAACAACACTCCTCGTGTAGATATCGAAGGACGTTTGTATACTCCGCAGGAAATCTCAGCGATGATCCTGCAGAAAATGAAAAAGACAGCTGAGGATTATTTGGGACAGGAAGTAACGGAAGCCGTTATCACAGTACCTGCTTACTTTAGTGACGCTCAACGTCAGGCTACGAAAGAGGCTGGTGAGATCGCAGGTTTAACCGTACGCCGTATCGTAAACGAACCGACTGCCGCTTCTTTAGCTTATGGTTTGGATAAGACGAACAAAGACATGAAGATCGCCGTATTCGACTTAGGTGGTGGTACATTCGATATCTCCATCCTTGAGTTAGGTGACGGCGTATTCGAGGTAAAATCAACAAACGGTGATACTCACCTAGGTGGTGATGACTTCGACCACGTAATCATCGACTGGTTGGCTGAAGAATTCGAACGAGAGGAAGGCGTAGACTTACGTAAAGACCCGATGGCTTTACAACGTTTAAAAGAAGCTGCCGAGAAAGCGAAGATCGAGTTGTCAAGTACGACTAGCACGGAGATCAACTTGCCGTATATCATGCCGGTAAACGGTATTCCAAAGCACTTGGTTAAGACTTTGACTCGTGCTAAATTCGAACAATTGGCTGACGGTCTGATCCAAGCATGTATCGAACCGTGCCGTCAATCCTTGAAAGACGCAGGTTTATCAACTTCTGATATCGACGAAGTGATCTTGGTAGGTGGTTCTACTCGTATCCCGGCTGTACAGGCTATCGTTGAGAAATTCTTCGGTAAAGCTCCGTCTAAGGGCGTTAACCCGGATGAAGTAGTAGCCGTAGGCGCAGCGATCCAAGGTGGTGTATTGACAGGTGAGGTTAAAGACGTATTGCTGTTGGATGTTACTCCGCTGTCTTTAGGTATTGAGACAATGGGTGGTGTAATGACTAAATTGATCGAGTCTAACACGACCATCCCGACCAAGAAGTCCGAGACATTTACGACTGCCGTAGACAATCAGCCTTCTGTTGAGATCCACATCTTGCAAGGTGAGCGTTCTTTGGCTAAAGATAACAAGTCTATCGGTCGTTTCCACCTAGATGGAATACCTGCCGCACAACGTGGTGTCCCTCAGATCGAGGTTACATTCGATATCGACGCCAACGGTATCTTGAACGTATCCGCCAAGGATAAAGGAACCGGTAAAGTACAAAGTATCCGTATCGAGGCTTCCAGCGGTTTGAGCGATGATGAGGTTAAGCGTATGAAAGAAGAGGCTGCCGCAAACGCAGAGGCCGATAAGAAAGAGAAAGAGCGTATCGATAAATTGAATCAAGCGGATAGCATGATCTTCCAGACCGAGAAACAATTGAAAGATCTTGGCGACAAGCTTCCGGCAGACAAGAAAGCTCCGATCGAAGGTGCCTTGAACAAATTGAAAGAAGCTCATAAGGCTCAGGATATCGCAGGTATCGATGCTGCTATGGCAGAATTGAACAGCGTATTCCAAGCAGCTAGCCAAGAAATGTACAACGCTCAAGGTGGCGGCGCTCAAGGCGGTCCGCAAGCAGATCCTAACTTCGGTGGTCAACAAGCTGGCGGTAATGCAGGTAGCAGCAACAACAGCAAAGACGGTAACGTTACGGACGTTGACTTTGAGGAAGTAAAATAAAAAGAAGCGGTTTTAATCGCTCCTTTACTCCACATAAGATAGAAAAACGGCTATCGGGTCCTTCGGGATCTGATAGCCGTTTTTTATTTTAGCCCTATATATTCAATAAAAAAGCCATTGATATCCAATAATTATTAATAAGTTTGCACTCGCATAAAAACACTCATTTTAAATTACGATTAAGGGCAACGTACTAATTTTCGACTTATGCTAGCGAGATCTATACAGAAATATTACATATTTGTTCTACTTTTTCTGCTAGCCATTCTACAGTCCTCTTGTCAACAGTCGGGAAATAAATATCGTATATTAGTAGTCCATTCCTATGAAAGCGACTATGTAGCTTATAAAGACTGCGATCGGTTGATCCGGAAATCCCTCGAGAAAAAGGGGATTAATCCGTCGATCCAAACATTCTATTTGAACTGCGAGCAATATGCGGCACCTGCCGAAGAAAAACGGATGTACCTGTATCTAGATTCGATCTCCACTTGGAAACCCGATCTGATATTGGTCTACGAGGATCAAGCGACTTACACGTTAATGCAATGCCATCATCCGCTAATTTCTACAATTCCCATTGTATTTGGCGGCGTAAATTTCCCCAATAAGGCACTATTGGCGCAATATTCGAATGTTTCCGGATTCTGGGACGAGCCCGACTACGTCACGAACATCCGCTTGATAGAACATCTGTTGGGCAAGTCTACGATTTATATGTTGCACGATAGTACGTATATAGATAGGCACATTAAGGCTACGTTACATGAGCAATGTGCTCAAGTAGACATTCGGGTCGATAATAATCGTATCATGTATATACCGGTAGAGATCGCTACTTTGGAAAGGGTCAATCAAAGCTTAAAGCGGCCGGATAGTACGACCGTCAACATCGTGCCCGTACAAGGAGACAAGCTATCAGCTGTTTCTTGGTACATGAGTAAACACGTCCCTTACATCTACTATCTACAGGCCAAACGGGATTACCGGGTATTGAACACCAGCCGTTTTTCCAGTAAACCCTCTTTTACGGCGATCAACGAGGATCTAGGATATTCGAATAAACTTGTAGGTGGCTATATCACCTCCTTGGAAACCCAAATAGAAGAATCTACCGATAGAGCCGCGGAAATATTAAAAGGCTCCACTAGCGAATCATTCCCACAGATAACAAAGAGCAAGAAGAATTATGTATTTGATTTCAATGAAGTCAAATATTGGAATATCGATAAAAGGCTTCTTCCGAAGGATGCTATACTTTTGAACTTTCCTTTTAAGGACCAATATCCAAGATTATTCTGGAGCTTGATAATCCTAGTCAGCACGATGTGCTGCTTTGTCTTCGGTAGCTTCATCATCATGTATACCCAAGAATCCAAGGCAAAACGACAAGCGCAAAAAGCCCTATTACATGAAAAGGAATCATTAGCGGAAGCCTTGGAGAAAGCCAATGAGTCCGACCGGATGAAATCCGTATTCTTGGCTAACATGAGTCATGAGATACGTACCCCGCTAAATGCGATCATCGGCTTTTCAAGCCTAATCGCCGAACTGGATCTGACGGCGGAAGAGAAGGAGCAATACGCTAATATCATCACGACCAATAACGAGTTATTACTAAAGTTAGTCAATGACATATTGGATTTGGCAAGGATTGAATCCGGAGGTATCGTCTTTCATAAAGAATCCTGCAATTTAACGGATTTAGTGAAAACCCTTTAT
>OHPD01000399.1_pt1 | contig 29712 bp, 17 predicted proteins | sample 1577641 | NCBI WGS metagenome assembly OHPD01 (sample SAMEA3879532, study PRJEB24766) | human gut metagenome | biome: human-associated habitat; feature: feces | place: USA | collected 1985/1987
CAATCAGCGGTAAGATCCGCCGGGTGGAGATTCGCGAAAACGATAAGAAGTAAATATCGCTTATCAGTAATATTAAACGGGGTACATCTTTATTTTTTAAAGTAGTACACCCGTTTTTCATATCACCAAGTTAAGAAGAGTGTTAGAGGTTTCAATCCGTCCCTGTATTCTTCCAACAATTGGCACCCTCCATCACCCTACTGTTCAGAGAATCATAAAAGCGTTCTACAGGAGCCATCTGATAACAATTGTCAATAAAGGCATTTGCCACTTTATCAAACGTTATTACAGGCTGCTTAGATACTGGTTGTTTAGTCCGAACATTATTCAGAACAATATTGTCGCATTTACTAAATTGCCAAGGAGCACCGGTTTTCGAGGAGAAATCAACATTATCAAAACGGATATCCGTAGCTGTATCAATAATAAAGCCGACTTCCGCCTCCATATTAATATTGGAGAAAGACAAGCCATTCACGGGCATTTCCTCAATACCTTTGACATAACCAATTTGTTTTATATCCGAACCTGTAACATTACTTATACGAATATTCCTGAAAACAGGAGTACGTTCGCTAACCGGTTCCACTTTTGAAGCTCTGTCATAAAACAAATCAAAGATAAAGGCATTTCTACGAATATTCTTCATTATAATATTATCTACCCGAAGTTCTTCAACAACTCCTCCACGTCCGCGTGAAGACTTCAAACGGATACCGGCATCCGTACCGTCAAATATGCAATTAGAAATCGCCACCCTTTTCACCCCACCGGACATTTCACTTCCTATAACAACTCCACCATGTCCGGAAAGCATAATACAGTTAGTAATCGCAATATTTTCACAAGGTTTTCCATACTTGCGTCCATCGGCATCACGTCCTGATTTTATCGTAATGCAATCATCCCCGACACTAATAAAACAATCCGAGATACGCACATTCCGACACGAAGTCGGATTAATTCCGTCTGTATTAGGCCCTTTCGGATTCTCTGACGGATTATGTATCGTCACCCCATGTACGACCACATCATCACAAAAGGCCGGATTTATCGTCCAGAAAGGGGAGTTTACAATTTTCACATTCTCTATCAGTACATTCGTACATTCATAAAACTGAATAAAAGGCGGACGGAACATACGACGTTCCAACGAAGGCTTATAATATTCAGATATCTCCAGATCTTTATTAGCATCCACCCACATCTGTTGCAGTTTATTCAAAGAAGGAAGTTTTCCACCATTCGCCTTTATTAATTCACGAGTTTCCCTCTCCCAATTCCACCACTTATATCCATTTCCATCTAAAGTTCCCCGTCCCGTGATAGCCAAATTATCCGCATGCTTTGCATAAATCAGAGGAGAAAGTGTATTCATAACAGTCCCTTCCCAACGGATTCTTACAAAAGGCAGATAGTCCTCAAAACGATCAGAGAAACGTAATACTGCACCTGATTCCAAATTAAGGGTTATATTACTCTTCATGTGAATAGCAGCAGTTAAATAAGTTCCGGCTGGAAAATACAGAGTACCTCCACCTTCATTTGCCGCTTTCTCAATTGTACGATTAATCAAAGAAGTACAAAGTACTTTTCCTTTACTATCTGCTCCCAATTCTTTCATGTTAAAAGTACGAGCACATACGGATAATGCCATACCCAATCCTATTACACCAATAAATATACGTTTCATTGAATATCAAAATTAATTAATACTGCAGCAAAAATAGCAACTATATCCAAGTTCAACGGGGAATATCTGTGTACTATAGAGTAAATAGAGGTGGAAAAACAGGGCGTTTTTTCGTATTTACTATTCAATCCCCTCCGAACGTTTCCTAATCCACATTGTTTTAAGTATTTTTGTTCTCAAATTCATTAGTACAACACCATGAAACGACATTGTCTAATCCTTGCATTCTTAAGTGCCACTGTTACCATCCTGACAGCACAACCTCTTTGTCAAATCAACAGTTTCACTGTAAATAACGGGCTTTCCCAAGGAACCGTTGTCAGTATCCAACAAGACAAAAAGGGATATATATGGTTGGGAACCTGGAATGGTTTGAACCGGTTTGACGGATATACCTTCAAACATTACAAAGCATTCCCCGGAGATGGGTGTACGTTGACTACCAATCGTCTCATTCAAACAGTATTAAACTCCTCCGGTGATATCTGGTGTAAAAACTATGATAATAAGCTTTATCTTTTCGACACATCTGCAGAAAAATTCATTGAGATTCAACTTCCGGTTGACCCTTCCTTTCAACAAGGGAATACCGTAGCACAAATCTACCCATTAGAGAAAGGCATTACCTGGATTACCTATCAAAACGGATATACTTTCCGAATTGATGAACAAATGTGTAAAGAAGGCAAAGGAATGATCCTATACAGTAACTTCAACCGGACATTAAAAGGAGATAAAATATTAAATATATATCAAGACACAGATGGAGACGAATGGGTGATGACTAATAAAGGAATTAATATTATTGGAAAAAAGCAGATAGAAAGTGATTTCCCTTTCAGAAAGGTCATAGAATCCAACAAGCATATTTATCTAATCTCTACATCGGGAAGGCTTGCCACCTATACAGCATCAAATGGCAAGATCAAATTTATGGAAATCCCTTACCAGATAGATGATATTTACTCAATGTACTCTACCAATCCGGCTAATGATTCAATTTATATAAGCACATCCAATGGAGTACTGTTATTCCAGCCCAAAGAACCGAGCTTCAAGCTATTTGACATAACCTGTTCTTCACAAACATCTAATAAAGTACGCGAATTATACAGAGACAAAACAGGAAATATCTGGATATTCACAGATCAACCGGGTATCACACGATTAAACATGCAAACAGGAGAAAAACGTCATTACCTGTCTCCTTCACAAAGCAGTTATCAATATGAATTTAAAAACCACCGTTTTATCGGTGAAAGTAAAGAGGGAACACTGTGGACAGTCCCTGTAGATGGAGAATTTTGTTATTATGACCGACATAGCGACCAATTGAAACTTTTCTATACAGATCCGGAACGTCCTGGTTCATTATTCGCCCCATACGTCCGCAACTGCTATATAGACCATCAAGGAAATTTCTGGATTACTAATAACTGGGGGATAGATAAAATATCATTCTTTCCACAAAACTATCATCTGCTTCCGATAGACAACAGCCTGGAAATACGTGCCCTTTTAGTAGACAAGCAACAACGATTATGGGTAGCAGACAAAAAAGGATATATACGTATATATAATGATAATAAAGAATTAATAGGATATTTGTCTCCTAATGGAAAAATCAGCAAAAATAAAACTTCATTTTCGGGAAATGTATATTGTTTCTTAGAAAATGAAAAGGGGGAAATATGGATCGGAACAAAAAGGACAGGCCTCTTCCTGTTAAGAAAGAAAGATGAAAATTCCTATATCATACAGCAATATTCCCATCATCCCGAAAATGAATACAGTTTAAGCAATAACAGTGTCTATTCAATCTATCAGGACAAACGGGGACATATCTGGGTAGGTTGTTTCGGTGGTGGTCTTAATTTGCTCTCTCCAACAAAGGATAACGGAATCCGGTTCATTCATAGCGGCAACCAACTAAAAAATTACCCTATGAATGCTTCCAAAATACGCCATATCAGCGAAACTTCCAATGGAGTAATCCTGATAGGAAGCACCAATGGTCTGCTCACTTTCTCCAGCACATTTGATCAGCCTGAAGAAATCAAGTTTTATCAAAACATACGAATTCCGGACATTGCTTCCAGTTTAAGCAGTAACGATGTGATGGATATCTATACAGATAGCCGGAAAAACATGTATGTACTAACATTCACAGGAGGAGTAAATCAGATCATATCTGACGACCTGCTCAATGAAAATATCAGATTTAAAACCTATACTACCAAAAATGGCCTGGCTTCCGACTTGGTACTCTCCATGACAGAAGATTCCCAAAAGAATCTATGGATAATCTCTGAAAACATGTTATCCATATTCAATGCGGAACAAGGAACATTCAACCATTTCGGCAACAAGTTCTTACAACAAGAGTTTAAATTTTCTGAAGCCGCCCCCGTATTAGATACTAAACAGCATCTTTTATTGGGAACCAATAAAGGAATAATGGGTATCGCTCCGGGACAAATGAAAAAAAGTCCGTATATCCCCCGAATCGTTTTTAATGGCTTAAAAATACAGGGCAACCCTAAACTTATTTCCATTGATGATCTAAACGAACTTCAGCTAAGACCTTCCGAGCGAAATATCACCTTCCAATTTGCTGCAATAGATTATGTAAATCCGGAAGAAATTAATTATGCCTACCGTCTGGAAGGATTGGAAGAAGAATGGAATGATGCAGACAAAAGCCGTTCGGCAACATACATCAACCTTCCTCCAGGAGAGTACCAATTCCAGATCCGTTCAACGAATAGTGACGGAATATGGACTGACAATACCCGTACTCTCGCAATTAAAGTACTTCCTACATTCTGGGAAACTTATTGGGCATGGCTATTTTATCTCATTCTATTCATCATACTTACCTCTACTATCGTATATATTCTTTTTTATATTTACCGCTTACGCCATCAGGTAGACATAGAGCAACAAGTATCCAATATCAAACTACGTTTTTTTACCGACATATCTCATGAGCTGCGTACTCCATTGACACTTATAACCAGCCCTGTTACAGAAGTTCTGGAACATGAGTCTCTATCTCACATCGGCCGCGAGAATCTGATATTAGTCCGCAAAAATACAGAAAGGATGTTGAGACTAGTCAACCAAATTCTTGATTTCCGTAAAATACAGAATCAGAAGATGAAAGTATTAGTCGAGCAAACTGATGTCAATGCCTATTTGCAAAAGATTACGGAAAATTTCCGACAAATAGCTCATGAAAAAAGAATCGATTTTCATCTCAAAACCAATAACACTCCCCTGTTTGCATGGATAGACCGAGATAAATTCGAGAAAATATTCTTCAACTTATTATCCAATGCATTTAAATACACTCCATCGAGAAAAGCCATAACAATAACTGTCGATAAGTCAGCCAACTCTTTTACTGTGTCTGTAAAAGATGAAGGAGTCGGTATTGATCCCAAAAAGTTACAGGTCTTATTTCAACGTTTTGAAACGCTGGCACAATCCAATATGTTACAGCCTTCATCTGGTATCGGACTTTCATTAGTCCACGAGCTTATAGAATTGCATCATGGCAATATAGAAGTGAAAAGTGAACTGCATAAAGGGAGCGAATTTATAGTGACCTTACCTTTAGAAAAGAAAATATATCAAGAAGATAAACATACCGAATTCATATTGTCAGATGAGAATGCTACAACTCCAGCAACTGCCGCTTCAGTCCAAAAGCACTTTCCTGTCGAAGAAGAAATTCCTGCTTATTATGACGACAATACACTTACCATCCTCATCGTTGAAGACAATCAGGAATTGCGAAAATTCCTGTTCAATACAATGTCAACAACTTATCGCATATTAGAAGCAACAAACGGACAGGAAGGATTGGAACTCGCCCAAAGTGAAATCCCAGACTTGATCATCAGTGATGTCATGATGCCGGTCATGGATGGCTTAGATATGGTGAAAGAAATCAAGAACAATAACAATACCTGTCATATCCCCATCATCATACTGTCAGCCAAATCTTCTTTGGACGACCGTATCGCAGGATTAGAACAAGGCATTGATGATTATATAACCAAGCCATTTAGTTCCACTTATCTGAAAGCACGTATATTGTCATTATTTCGCCAACGGGCAAAATTACAAGAATTGTACCTGTCACAACTATCGATAAAAAAAGAAAAGAAAACAGACACAAAGACCTTTGCACCATCACTACCGCAAATAACTCCATATGACAACCTGTTTATGGAACAAGTGATGGCCTTTATGGAAGAGCAAATGAGCAACTCGGAATTAACTGTGGATGATTTTGCCAACAAACTATTCTTAAGCCGTTCAATCTTCTATCGTAAACTAAAATCCATTGTCGGAGTAGCTCCCATAGACTTTATCCGTGATATGCGTATCAAACGGGCCGGACAGCTAATTGAGAGCGGTGAATATAACTTCTCACAAGTAGCCTATATGACAGGATTTACTGATCCGAAATATTTTAGTAAATCCTTTAAAAAACAAATGGGAATGACACCTACCGAGTATAAAGAACAGCATGACAGGTCACAATAAAAGCTATAACACAAAAAGAGGGTGTGTCCCACAAGAGACGCACCCTCAAAAATCTTAAAGATCCCGGATAAACCGAACCCGATAGCCGTTATTTTTATCATAGCTACCCATGACGCCTCCGTTGAAGTTCACGTACCAGCCTTTCTTTGAGGAATCTTCCGAACTCGCCCAGTAGATATCGGAAGCCAACATTTGACCGCCAATATCAGCTAATGCTGTATTAATCTTATTCATGTTTCTGTACATCAAAGCCAATTGCCCGCAGGATGGGATATACCATTCTTCATAACCTTTTGCATCACTACTTGCCAGGAAGGTGTTTAATACCTGACCTATTGTTGCATTGGAAGTATTACTACCGCCACCGCTTGTCACTTTCTTCAGAACTTCGGAATTTGCTTTTCCTTCCCAGTCGGCCAGTGCATAATTACCAACCCAAGTAGACAGATCCCCTGGTATTTTCGGGTCTCCTCCATAATTTCCATCTTCATCGGGAATATATCCCCATCCACTTGAACTATGTGCATTTGTATAGTTGGGAATATCGGATTGGTCAGTGTCGTATTCACCCCAATAAAAATAGCTACTACTTATCTTGTCCGTTCCAGCTGCAGTGTAACTTTTATTCTTATCCTCGTTCTTCTCAATCATAAACTTGTGCCCATTAGCTACCAAAACGATACCGATACAAGAAGTGGAAGCGGAAAATACTATTGAACCGTTTTCTGCCACGTAATATATGCCGTCTTCGGTAATATCCTGCCATGAATCAAAACCATTGAATGTTAAAGTGACATTGCTCTTCAAGTTAACAACTTCGATGGTAAGCACACCAGTAACCTTATCAACCGATTGTTTGATCTCAGCGTCCCCCGCAGTACTTACTTTTGCAATTCGTCTGCCATATTCAACAGGTACCGCCTTCATGATAAGTGTACCGTCAGATACTGTGTTGCTGAAAGCAATACCGGAAGTTTCACCTTTTACGGAAACTCTCCAGCCAAGATCGATGAACATATCACCTGTATTGGTATAGTTCCAATTATCGATAGCTACACCAGATACTGACAAACTTGAATCATTGATTGTTAATGTGTAACAATAAATATTACCTTTCTGCAAAGTAATCGGTGCTTCCTCACAGTCGTATTCCTTGTTGTCAATAGTCAGTGTAAATGTGATTTTTGAAGACTCACCGGAAGGAACTACAATAACATCCACGTTCCGGGCCGTATTGCCTGCCGCGAAATTCTGCGGCAGGGATATAGCTGTATTTTTTCCGCTTATATTGCTCAATTTTCCAGTTTCTGCATTCAGTGTTGCATCAGTAGCAACAGCATTACTTTTTACCGATATGGATGTAACATTACATTCACCCGTATAATTCCCTTTCCTGATAGACAGTCGCACTGCGGCTAAGGCATGGTTCATGGTAAGTTGTGCCGTATTCTCTCCATAGCATATTCCAGCCGTCGGTTTGGCATACATATAATCGACCTGCGAAGAAGTGGTAACCGGCACTGCATCCATGGATGTTACACTGGAGTTGTAGGGATAATAAGCATACGCCTTCCCCTTTGTTGCGGATAGCAGAATGTCGGACGTAGAAATCCATGTCTGTGACCCCCCCGTTCCGCTTGCCGTCCATTCAATGTTGTTATATTGCCCGTCATCATAATCTCCCCCCGTCTAAATTCTTTAGGGAAACTCCTATTTTACTTCCTTCGGGTAGTGTAGTTTCTTCAATCAAAGCCTTTGTTTTAGGCATTTCTGCCGTATTGACCGAAATACTTAATCTGGCGTCCCGCTCCTCATAACCTTCATTGTCTTTTGAACAACTTACGAACGTTATTCCGATGGTTGCCAATGCAGTCAATGCTGTAACTACAATTTTGTGTTTCATAATAAACTTATATTTTAGAAAGGTTCTATAATTTACATTCCGAAGAACCGGGAGACCCCTCTTACCCGGTCAGAACGGATTTATCAGTTAATACTGTGAAGAGGTTATTTCCTCTACCAGACTATTTATATAAACTTCTATATTATCATAAGCTGTACTCAGGTTCCTATCATTCGCATCATATTTGTTCGGATTCAACCCATTGGCAACCTCCCACTCATCGGGCATACCATCACCATCCGTATCGGTTAACGCAGACAATGAATCAAGTACAGGCCAGGCAGTCCAACTACCGGATGCACCTGACGGCATTAAATCATTCTGACTATCAATCAACCCTTTTTTAGGATACGTCTGACTTTTCCAATGAATAATACCTTTATCACAATGTTCACAAGGTCCATCCGGACAAGGTTCGTCTCCGAGCCCATTGTGTTCATTCTTTCCTATAAACATTGCCCTTCCGGTGCGTGTCTCCTCTACTACACGAGTGTCTACCTCATCTCTGTACAGACTACATCCGGCATATTTCAAAACAAGCTCATAAGCCTTTTCCGCACTATGTGTTGTCACCTCGTCGACTTCCACCGGAGAATCCAGTTTTATTTTAGAAATATCTGCTCCCGTATTATTGCGAACTCCCGTCCAGTTATCTTGAGTTACAGCTTTTGCAGCTGCATCTGTCAATAGATTACTTGCCGGAAAAACATTTCCTGTAATATAATACTTGCCTAATTTACCTTTAATAGGGGCAAAATCTCCATCCGAATTACTAACGTCGATAGACATTACACGATTGGCAACCTTTTTGTCTGTTGCAGGTCCAGGTTTGTAATAGTTGTTGACAATATTAATGCCCATGCCAGCTCCACCATAGCACCCATTGCCGCTCCAATTATAAATAACATTATTGCGCATATCCGTACGTTCCGTACCCTGATATTGAACTCCTGCACCGAAACGGGGAGTACGACTATCGTGGTGCGCCATCAGATTATGATGAAAAGAAGCATTCACCCCTCCCCAGATACCACCATATCCATGCGGTCCTTTGGAGTGGCCGGACAAACGAAGGCTTTCTGATATAATACACCATTGCATCGTGAAATTCATATTATCATAAAAAGAGGCACATTCATCCGTACACCAACTTATGGAACAATGATCCACTATAATATTATTTCTCTTACGACCTCCTAATGTATCAGCCCCATCCGCATTCGAGCCAAGTATGGCGGTATCCCCCATACGGAAGCGCAAATAACGCAAAATAACATTGTCTGCAGAAACAGAAACAGGATAATGTGCAATACAAATACCTTCTCCTGGAGCTGTTTGCCCGGCAATCGTCACGTTGCCCTCTCTGATATTAAGATCTGACTTTAAATATATAGTACCTGAAATATTAAAGACTATAATTCGAGCACCTTTTTGTTCGACAGCATACCGTAGAGTTCCCGGTACACGAGAATCTTCTAAAGAATTTACGATGTATACCTTGCCTCCACGTCCACCTGTAGCATACATACCTCCCCCTTGTGCTCCGGGAAAAGCATAAGCAACTTCTTCTACAGGTTCTACAGGCGCCGGCACTTCTGTATCAGGTTCTATCCCTTTCGTTTCCGAATCGGAACAAGCCAATATCCCCATCTGTACAAAAAATAGGAATACTAGAAACAAATAAATTGATTTATCTACCTTCATATTTATTAGGTGTCAATTAAAACGAATACTTCATTGGCTGGCCAGCCTTTAATTTAATCTCTTTCACCTGCTTCCCTCTTAAAGAAACCTTCACACTCTGATCTGTCTTAGAAAAGAAAATAACCTTTACACCTTGAGGAGTCCAACTTAATTCCTTCATTAAAATTCCTCCCCGCAAAGCAACTCCTCTAATCATCCCTTCAGTCCAGTCTTGTGGTTTACAAGGAAGCAAAGAGATCACACCTGGTTCTGAATACACCAACATTTTCATTACCAGTGACGGATATCCTCCGCAAATATCTACATTAAATGTCTTTTTAGGGTCATGAGTAGAAACCATATTATTATTCCAATAACTGTTTCCTAACCATTTCAGCATATCGTAAGCTGTTTCTGTTTCTCCCAAAGCGCTAGCAGCAAAAGCCAGTTGTATCATACCGAAAGCCATTATTCCGCCATTATCCTCCCGTCGGATTTCCATTCTTCGGTCAATGGCTTTTTTACATCCGGATCTAAACTTGTCATTTTCCATAATCAGTGGATCATGAAGATCATAAAGTCCGAACAGTTGCGAGGCATGTCGATGTTTATGATTATCCTGCAAATCTTTCCACATCCACTCCCGTATTTCGCCATTCTCATTAAGTTCATATGAAGGCATTTTCGCCAACATCGATTCCCATTTGGATATTTTACCTTGATTTACTCCCAACACCCGGCTGGCTTCTATAATTGTACGCAATAGCCCATTCACACCCATCACCTCCATTGTTGCGTTGATACATGCCTGGCTTTTGCTATTTACAGGATGGTTTTCCGGCGAATATGACGGATTAAACACATATTTTCCATCTTCACCTTCTATTAAGAAATCCTCATAAAATAAAGCCGACTGTTCCATAAATGGTAACGCACGATTTTGCAAAAAGTCTTTATCCTGAGTATATAAATAATAATCATAATAAAAAAGAGAATACCAGGCAGCACCTACCGTCCAAAAAGTCATAGGCCAAGTGGTATCAAAGTGATTATTTAACCCGTGAGTACTGAAACGGGACGGCACATATATACCCCGACAATTGAATAATTCGCGAGCATTCACCTTAAAATCAGCCATATATGATTCCAGTTTGTTAAAAAGAGGCAGCATAAGTTCCGGAGTATTTGCCTGCAAGTAGTGAGAAATGACCACTGGAAGATTTCCATTTGTCGTATAATCACCAGACCACGGTGCAGTCATTGTCGCCCCCCATATTCCCTGAAGATTAGGCGGATTTATTCCGGTGGCACACAATACATTATAACGAGCAGCATCAAATAATTTCTCAATTAAGGCCGGATTTCCTCCACCGGCTTCAAGCAGCTCTTCCGAAGATTTAGTACGATCCGCAGCCGTAGCGTTCAAATCCAATGATACACGTTGGAACAATTCCTTATGTATTTTCTCATGGGGTTGAAGTAATTTCTGATAATCTGACGGAAGAGTACTTATCTCATCCAACATATCATTAATCTTTGAATTATTCATATCGGAAGAAGGCTCTACACGAGCTAACAACAGAACATCCGTAGCACCACTAATAGTCAGTTTATCCAAGTCAGCTTGCACTTGTCCATCAGACCGGACAACTTTCACAACCCCCTCATATCCTTTAAAACTCCCTTCCCAAGGCCTTTCATACCAAGCTCTGAAACACAATCCTTTTTCTATACTCGTAGACTCCACCTTTTCAATGCCAAGTTTATCATTCAGACTGAATTTTTTCACTCTTCCCGCATCATGCGTTGTCACCTGTGAAAGATTCAAGGTAGTATTAATTTTCCCGTTCCCTTTTGAATACAGTCTGATTACAACAACATTGTCAGGTCTTGAAATGAATACTTTTCTACAGAAAGTTCCATTATCATTTTTCCATTTGACCGCCACTTCACCTGTTGAGAAATCAACAGTGCGGGCATAATTCCTAACTGTTGTAGAATCACTCTGTATATTCATCCTGAAAGCAGGGATGAAAGGATCGGTGGCATGCTTCCCGCTATATCCTTCTGAATTAGCTAAATCAACAATAAAACGTGAAGCTTCAGTATACTTTCCTTCCAACATCATTTTTCGCACTTTCTCCAGATATTTCCCCTGACTCACCGGTTTGAGCGGCTTGTGAATAGGGAGATAAAGAAGTGCATGATTAAACACGACAGATTCCTTATATGGATTTCCTTCTATCATAGCTCCCATTATTCCATTTCCGGTAACAAGAGATTCCTCCCAATATGTAGCTGGACGAGTACTATAAAATCCACGTTCCGGAACTTCAGACATTTCTATCTTTTCTGCTTTACAACCCACAGAAAGAAGCAACATCATAACTAAAACCAAGTTCTTATTCATCTTACCTTTATTATTTATCATATATATCACTTTTTTATTCTTACTTCTTCCACCATCTTGGATCTCCCGCATTCCCTTCTCCTGCAAATCCGGCTCCCGGTTTTATATGAAAATCTCCATTTGCAGGATCAACAAATATATCATCCGAAGTTTGTTCCAACTGCACTATCTCGGCAAATTTCTTATTGCCAATCTTCATATCTGAAGTAATATAGTTGTTGTTCGAGAAATTCAAATATTTATAATCACCATATCCAGGAGTAATTGTCTTGTTCTTATTCGGACCAGCAAATATATTATTGCGAATCTCCACAGACTGCGGATCGCTATTAAATCGGAATAACCTGTTCAAATCCCGCGTAGCATCAACTCCACTATATATTGTACAGTTTTCCAAAAGAACCTGATTACGACATGCTGCCCCACGCAATTCCATCAGCTGTTCTCCCATATCAATCAATGTACAGTTACTTATCGTCACCTGGTCCAGCGCACTTGGATCTTGATTAACAACAAGCAGCCCATAACCATTCGTACCAATTCGGGATAGCACACTATTATTAAATGTAATGTTTGAAATAAAGAAGCCAGCTTTAGTCAGACGTATGACACTTCGTTTCATATTCTGAATGGTACATCCTTCAAAGTTTATAGAATTAAAGCATACCGAACCTAATCCCATAAGATAGACAGCCTCATCTCTGCCATCCAAAGAAATAGACTCAAAAGACATAGACTCAAGCGGAGATGTCAAAGAAATCTCTTTAATAAGAATCCGAGGCTTATTTTCTTCATCTGTAGAAGAACTGGTAAACAAAATATTATCAACAGCAGGAATCTTAACCGATCCTATATTATATAACTTACCTGCTTCAAATTCCAAAGTCAGATTACTTGCTGTTACATTTTTCATCAACGATGTCAAATCTATCAAATCATTTTCATCCTTACTTGCCGGAACTGAAATAACCTCACCATCACCTAATCCTAATGTCTTGAACATATACTCACCACGAACTACATCATTCTTACAAATCTGTACTTTATAACTCGTACCACTGGGCAAGTCTGATATTGTTTTTGAATGATTTTCAATATCTTCGGCAGTCAGTTCAATAGTTTCCGGATCACCATAAGTCCCTTTGGAAGCATCTTTCAATGGAAACAATAATAAATGAGTCACATCAGGAGTTTCTTTCCAAGATAAAATAACCGAATTTATAGTCGTTTCAATATTTTCGAATAGTTGTTCAGCAGTAGTCATAAAAGCTAAATCCAAATAGCGACTAGTTAAACCACTATCACTTAGTCCTTTCATTCGAACACTATACTGCGTAGATCCATCCAGTTTCTTGAAGATAGTCCGATACTCAACACGCATGGGAGTACTGCTATTAGCAAATATTGTCAATGTATCAGCCAGAATAGTGTCCGTACGGACATAATTCTCCTCTTTAAACTCTAACTCACCTTTATAAAACTCGAATATATATTTATTGGCATTCACTATTTTCGAATACCGCAATGTAACCGTAGTAGCATCATTTACAACTTTTTCGAAAGTCAAAGGTCTGAACAAACCTTTTGTACTTTCGTCAACATCCCAATCGTTTATGCTATCATCACAAGACAGCCATCCTACGCTCAACATAATCAAGCAGATATATCGGCATATTGTTATATTAAATAGTCTTTTCATACCATTATCAAATTAATTATTTAAACCCATAAGCGTTACTCAAATTCCCTTGTGATTCAAAAATATCCTCGTAATAAATTGCATAAAAATGACGATAATCGCATACACCATTACCTACAGGATATTTAATAAACTCCGCCTGTGCCTCGGTTCCCCAATGTAATTTTCCAAATAAGGCAGAATAATCATAAGACGCATTCAAACCCGATCCGCAAACCAGAATATTCGCAATAGTAGGAGCATAATTCTTGTTTATTTCCTCATTCAAATTACCGTCTTTATTTATTGCCACCAACATAGGTATCCAATTACACGAATAATAATCAGTCGGAGGATCATTAACCCCCTGGTCTTCATAGAAGTTAATAGAAGTCATATCAATATATTCCTCATTCTTCGGATCTTTATATTTATAATACAACTTCTTCGGGAAATCACCCGGCTGATATATTTTGCCAAAAATATTCACTGGCTGTGTATTGTCATACATTAAACAAAGCGCTTCTTTCATTGCTTCAATCTTCTTACCCAGCAATCCCCAACGAACTAAATCTTGTCGTCTGACATTTTCGCAAGCAAACTCCCATGCTCTTTCGTTCACAATAGCAGTAAAAAAGTCAGAGTCATAGTTCTTAATTTCCGAAGAACCAGTTCCAAAAGCCCTTTCACGAACCTTCTCCAAAGCTTGGCGAGGAGACATATTAGCTTTTTCATTTAATACATCAGGCCCCGTCAATGCATTCTGGGCTTCAGCAAACATAAGATAAATATCAGAATAACGCATTAAAATCCAATTTATCCCCGTTGCAATACGAGAAGTGGCTTGCGGGAAACGCACTTTCATATAATTATCAGTCATCCAATACCATCTCCATTTACCACAAGGAACCCCTAATGGATTGCATGACATCACTTCTTTATTCTTTCCTTCCACATTTCTGTAATCTTGAAATACACAAGTTACATCCCGACGTGTATCAGCCGGATTAAATGAATAAAAGTAATACATAGTAGTAGCCGCATAACCCGATCCACCCATTCCGCGATTTGTATTAAACGTGCCGCTATAAAGACTATATCCTGCAATCGAACCTATATCCCCATTCTGTCCTTCTCCAAAAGCTACTTCAAACAAATTCTCATTATAAGTATTATAATCCAGATGATTGACTGTTTTCCAAATATTCTCATAACTAGGATCCAGACTATGAGGATTATCAGGGTCACCAATTATCTCCGCACATTGGTCTGCCGCCAGTTTATAATATTCCTCCCATTGCTTGGAGCGCCCTACAAAATATCCACCCTTCTCCTCGATATCGGGATGATGTTCCAAATCCGATTCAGGAAAAGTATTACTATCACGCAATGACCATCCTCCTGCAAACAAGGCTACTTTTGCCAATAACCCCTTGGCAAATCCTTTATTTATTCTTTCCACAGTACATGAACCTTCTCCTATCCAAGGCAAATAAGTTATAGCTTCTTTCAAGTCCTCTATAATATGCTCATAAATAATATCACGATCAACTTTACCTTTGTATACATTTGAAAGATCACTATTTGCAGCCTCCGTTTTAAAAGGAACATCTCCCCAGTAACGAACCAGTTCAAAATATCCCAATGCTTTTAAGACCAAAGCCTCTCCCAAATAAGTGCGCATCTCCTCTTTTTCTTCCGGAGAATCCAACAACGAAGAGTTACGTATCCCGTCTATTACAGCAGTGGCCGATTCGACAAAATTATATAATGTCTCCCACTTTGTTGTTGTATTGTAACTGTTATCATAAAAATTTTCGGCGGCATGATCGCTATTAATAGCTCTATATTCAGATGTTTTAAAGGCATATGATCCGACCTCAACATCCGAAACACCCTGCCAGTTTACACACAATTTCTGACCATACATATAAGTTTCCGTCATCGTTGCATAGACACCCATCAAAGCCGCCTTAGCCAAAGCAGTCGATTCAAACAAGTTGTCATTACTAGGCACCGACGGGCTCTGCGTATCCAGAAAGTTATCCATACATGATGCGCATAAGATAGCAATGGATAAAACCAATAAATATATTTTCTTCATCATAACTAATTCATATTAAAAGGTTAAATTAAGGCCGAATATATAAGAATGCGCTTTGGGATAAGCAGACCAGTCTACCCCCGGAGTCAAAGTGGAACGTTGTGTATCCACTTCCGGATCTTGTCCCGAATACGCTGTCCAACAAAACAGATTATTGGCAGTAGCATAAAAACGTAAACTTTTCACTCCAAATTTCCTGGATATACTATTAGGAAGTGTATACCCCAGCGTCAAATTGCTGAATCGCAGATAAGATCCATCTTCAACCGCCCAGTTCGTCAAAACAGTCCGTCCCATTATGGGTGACCAGATAGAAGCATTAGCATTCAGTTCACAAAAACGGTCAGGATTTGCCTCGCTACCATACATTACATTATATCCGGTTTCCGGATCAATAATCGTCCAACGATTACCCAAGTTCATAAATTCACTCAAGTTGTTATATTTCCGGTTAGTATGGGTAGATGCCATAATCTTAGTAGCATTGTAAATCTTATTACCATATGACCAGTTAAACATTGCCGATAAGTCAAAGCCGTTCCATGAAGCATTCAAACCGAAGCCACCGATATGTTTCGGTTGCGCATTACCCAACACTTTACGGTCATGGTCAGCATCAATCACTTTATCATTATTCTGGTCCTTCAGTTTAATAAAGCCCGGTCCGAAATTCTCCGGAGAAGAGAATAAATTCCGGCAATCCGGCACTCCTTCATTCAGTACCCACTTTTGGGTAGTTGGGTCAAAAGTAAAATCATCAACAGAATAAAAGCCCTCTACTTCAAAACCATAAATCTGTCCGACAGCTTCACCCACAATAACACGGTAGTCATCAGCACCGATATCAGCTTTCCAACCGGACTGCGCTATCAACTCTGTTGCTGTACCATCGAGCTTATTCACTATATTCTTATTAAATGCAATATTGAAGTTTGCTCCCAGATAGAAACGCTTATTATCAATGATAGTTCCATTTATAGTAAGTTCCACTCCCCGGTTCGTACTCCGTCCCACATTCTGATACTGGAACCGATAGCCCGAATTTGACGGTAAATCCATACGTAAGATCAAATCCTTGGTAACATCATTGTAAACATCAAGAGTTACATTCAAACGGCTGTTAAAAAAGTCGGCATCTACTCCGACATTAGCCGACAATTTTGTTTCCCAGGTTAAATTTTCGTTACGCATCGTATCCTGAAGCTTCAGGGCACTCTGCACAGTCTCATTCGGATAATATTGCATATTAGGTCTGGATTCTATCGTATAATCTTGTCTCCAATAAGATTTGACACGAGCATTACCTACCGAACCATAGCTGACACGAAGTTTTAAGTTATCCATCCAGTTTCTGAAAGGTTTCATAAACTTTTCCTGTGAGATGCGCCATGCAAGTGCCATACCGGGGAAAAATCCCCAGCGATTGTCCGGAGCAAAAACGTTTGTACCATCGGCGCGTGCAGTCAGAGTAAGAAAATAACGGTCGTCAAATGAATAATTGACACGTCCAAAATAAGAAGCCGTACGTGAAGGTTCTCCTATTGTCGTATAGGTAGGTTGTGCCTCACCATAGTTCCACATGGACAGGACATCATCAGCAGTGAAATCAATAGGATAATATTTTGATAAAGATACCATATTGTTAGTACGGTTACTATTCATTTCATGTCCGCCCATCAAATCAAAACGATGTTTATCCAGATTAAACTTATAAGTCAGAATATTCTGTACACCCCAACGTTCTCCTTTTTCATCCGTACGTTTTGCAACCGGCTGTCCACCATTAGAACTAGCCTCACCTGTTTTATTCAGCCAAATATTGTCGGTATAATTAAAATCAAATCCATAGCTTCCCTTCAGTTGATAAGTCAGTCCTTTTAAAACTTCCCAGGTCAACCCCACATTATTAATGATTGAAAAACGATTCTGTTTTTTATATTCATTTACCGTATTATAATATGGATCATTCAATGATGACAACTGCGCAGCATCCGTATGGTCCGCATCCGTTCCCAAATCACCTTCGTCCATACTAGCCAAACTATTAATCGGAGCGAAACGAATCGCATCTCTCAATTTTCCTCCATTTGTACCCGCACCATTAATCACAGTCTTCGTCAGGCGGCTGGATAATTCAAACTTCAATTTCTTACTAAAATCTTTGTTCAGTTTGATACTCAAATTATCACGGATAAAGTCAGAGTTTACCATGACATAATCTTCGTCGTCATGTGTGTAGCTGATATTGTAACGTACAGATTCCGCACCTCCGGTTATACTCACATTATAGTTCTGTTTAAAACCTGTGTTACCATACATAATGTCCTGCCAGTCCGTACCCGGCGTAGACTTGTAGATATCACGATCATCCCAACGACCATACATAGAGTTAATGCCACTAGTCAAAGAAGTTCCATAATCAAGTTCCTTTTGGAAACAATAATATTCGTAAGGAGACAGCACTTTTGTCATATTATATGTCTTACTTAATCCCCAATGTGCATTGAACGAGACTTCAGTCTTACCGGCTTTTCCCCCTTTTGTTGTAATAAGAATTACTCCGTTAGCTCCTTTGGCTCCATAAATAGCAGTCGAAGAAGCATCTTTCAGGACTGTAATATCTGCAATATCCCCAGGAGGTATATCATTAATACTACTCACCTGAAAACCATCTACAATATATAAAGGAGAATTATCCTGTGTAATGGAACCACCGCCACGCACAGTAATCCGAATCTGTGCATCCGGAGAACCATCTGTTGTCACCACATTTACACCAGCCAGTTTACCTGTTATGGCTGTAGCAGCCGATGTCACAGGAATATCTTTCAATGTTTTCTCACCAACAGAAGAAATCGCACCTGTCAAATCGCCGCGACGAGAAGTACCATAACCAACCACAACAACTTCATCCAGCATTTTATTATCTTCTTCCAGCACTACCGCCATAGTTTTCCCTACAGTCACCGGCATAACGACAGCCCTCATGCCGATATAACTAATCTCCAATTTTGCAGACTTGCCAGAAACATTCAGAGAAAAGCCTCCATTCAAATCTGTTATAACGCCTGCATTTCTATTCTTTTCTTTAACGGTAGCACCAATAATCGGTTCGCCTTGCGAATCCAGAACTGTGCCTTTCACCGTAATACTTTGAGCAAATATTCCTATCGGCATCATCAACAGCAATGCCAGTAGTAAAAGTAACCTACCTTTCATTTCTCTAATCTTTATCTTCATAATAGTATGATTTGGTTTAACAAACTTATTTTATTTTCCTCCTGATTCATGTTTTCCATACGATACCGAATTAATTTCTTTTGTACTAATCATAGCAGGTACCGGAATTCTTATTGCAAAGATGAAAAAAAGCCCAAATAACAAGAGGGTAAAAACTAATATAATAGGTGGAATTCTCATTATTTCCCCTCAAAAACCAAGACTTCCCCCACCTTCGTCTGCCGATCATACAGATAAGTCTTTCTTAAGTCAATACCTTTTAAAGGAGCCTTCTCGCTGATCATGGGGCGGTTTATCCGTTGAAGCACAAACAAGGGATTCGCATTATCCGTATCTTTTTTCACTTCCTTCAACTCTTTGCCTCGCAAAAGCAATCTGTCATATGAACGCAAACGCAAGTTTCCACCGATAGTAGATCTGATAACAGCCTTTACTAAACGGTTATTTTTCCAGGTTATCTCTTCAACCACAAAACCACCACGTGCACGTAACCCTTTTATAGTCCCTTCTTTCCATTCATGTGGTAATGCCGGTAACAGTTGTACCGCCCCGTCGTGACTCTGTAGCAACATCTCTGCAATACCCGCTGTACAGCCGAAGTTTCCGTCAATCTGAAAAGGAGGATGTGCGTCGAAAAGATTAGGGTAAGTACCTCCCCCCTGTCCTTTTTGCACAAGCGGGCTTACATAGTTCAATTGATTTTTTATCAACTTATAAGCATGGTCGCCATCAAGCATACGCGCCCAAAAACACACTTTCCATCCCATAGACCAACCGGTGGAAGGATCTCCACGCTGTATAAGCGTATTACGTGCAGCTTCAAAAAGTATCGGAGAACGATAAGGTGAAATCTGATAGCCCGGATACAGCCCCCATAAGTGGGAAATATGACGGTGATGGTCCTGCGGATGATCCCAATCTTCAAACCATTCCTGAAGCTGCCCATATTGTCCCACTTGCATAGGGGGCAATTGTCTCCGCATACTTATCAGTGTGTCACAAAACAAAACATCTTCCCCTAACACTTTGGCTGCTTCACATGTATTGGAAAACAAATCAAAAACCAATTGATTATCCATCGTAATCCCTGCAAACAGGTTCCCTTTTTTCTTTATCCAACGTGGTGCATTTTCGGGAGAATTGGAAGGGACCACGACCAAATATCCCGTATTAGGATCTTCAACTAAAAAATCCACAAAAAATTGAGAAGCGCTTTTCATGATAGGATATGCCTTCTTCAAATACTCTTTATTACCGGAAAACAAATAACGATCCCACAGATGCTGACAAAGCCACGCACTTGCCACCGGCCATATGCCACAATAAGCACGATCCACCGCACCCGTCATACGCCAAAGGTCTGTATTATGATGCAATACCCATCCTCTACATCCATACATCTCACGCGCTGCTTCCCGCCCATTTTCACTCAGTTCTCTCACCATTTCAAGAAACGGCTTATGCAACTCTTCCAGATTTGTCACTTCTGCCGGCCAATAATTCATTTCCGCATTAATATTCGTAGTGTAATTACATGCCCATGCAGGATGAGTGGATGCATTCCATATTCCTTGAAGATTGGCAGGCTGACAGCCAGGTTGTGAACATGAAATCAACAAATAACGCCCGAATTGAAAATAGAGAGCCAACAAATGAGGATCATAGATAAACGAGCTTTCTTTAATACGCACGTCCATTGGTTTCTTTGCCTGCGGAGTCCATCCCAAATCCAGTTTCACCCGATCATATTGCTTTTTATATGCCATCATATGAGCCTCTTTGGCTTTCCGGTAATCTGTATCAGCGTTTTTCAGATAAAGGGTATTGCGCTGATAAGGATCGGCTGATATATCCTTGTAGTTCACAAAGTTTGTAGCCATAGAAATATACAAGGTCAGTTCCGTTGCCCCTTTAACAGAGAGTAATGTATCATTCGCAGATACATTCCCCCCCTTATTCTTCAACTTCAGGTCTGCACAGTAATGCACCTTTCCCGGAACAAAATTGGTTCCTTCTGTCGTACCTTCCAAACGCAGATTACGTTTACCCGGAATACTGTATGTCGGATTTTTCATCGGAGTACTGAAAAAGAGTTCGCAATCAATCATTTTAGCAACAGAAGATTGAATGTGTATAATAATCAGTTGATCCGTCAGCGAAGCAAAAGCTTCTTCTGTAAACTCCACTCCATCTACTTTATATCGTGTAGTCGTTACAGCATGGTCTATGTCCAACTCTCTATAGTACCCGGTAACTTCTTTCCGGTTCTTATATCGTATATTCAGACTACCAACAGTCTGATACTTCATTTCATTTCCAACCTGTGACAGCAACTTCTCACCACCCAGTTCTTGAGCCTTCTCATACTTCCGTTCAAATATCAATTTACGAATTTGCGACAAAGCGGCTTTTCCCTCTTTATTATAGTTCTGGTAAGGAGAACCTGCCGAGACAGTTTCTTCATTGAGCTGGAACCTACCTGTGTATGGATCACCATACACCATAGCTGAAATACGCCCATTACCTATCGGCAAAGCTTCCTCCCAAAATTGTGCAGGTTTGTCATACCACATTTTGTAGGGGGCTGTCTGTGCCAAAACATTGCCCCCTATTGCGCAACTCCACAAAATCAAAAGCACTGCAAATATATTTCTCTGATTATTTCTCATATCTCCTCCGAAGCGTCACTTAATGAACCATACTCACCGACTGCTTTAACTTGATAAGTTTTTCCTTCCTCAACGATACAATATGTTTCTTTTGTAATTTCCACTATCTCATCACCACTTAAAACCAAATAGCAAATAGCATACTTGGAGGAATCCCAGCTTAGCACATCAAGATTTCTCTTCAAGTTTGCCGGAGCAGCCACCTTCTCCATATATTTTTTCGGATTCCAATAATCCCCCTCACTTATTATATTCTCATATGTATATCGGGCGGCTTCGCTGGCGGTAAGAACAGCCTGGCATGAACCTGTCACGGTATTCTCTTGAGCATCTTTGTAACTATACATAGTCTTACGTTGACTTAAATCCATTACCGCACCATTTTTATCCTTGCTATTATATTCCGCAAATAGTTTTGGTATAGCCCCCATATCTGTCCAACCTTCAGGAGCTATATCTATATTAAAGGTCGTATTAAGATATACGGTTATAGGAGAATTATGCCAAGGACGTCCCAACTTAACCCTGCCATCACTTGCCAGTTGGTTTCCATCAATGATACAGTTATTCATTACGTACCCCCAACGTGTATTTGCATTATGGGAAGGAGCTACAAGCACTGCCCCTTCACGGGTACTATAAAAAGTACAATGCTCAAGCAAGCAATTACCATTTCCATAAAAATAATCGACAGCACCTTCAATCCAGCAATCCTGAACATAAACACGCCCATTGTCATCTGCCTTGGGATTTGTTTGCCAGGTATCCTGGAAAGAGATGAACTTGCAATTTTTAAACGAATTACGGTCATTCTGAGTATACATAGCCAATGCCATAGGTCCTTTCTGCAACTCTTTGCCATATCCATTAACAAAGGATATATTCTCCGCATAAAAGTCCGACGCTTTCACCGAAACCATGGAAGCTTCCGGTTTCCCTAATTTTTTATATGAATATTTCCAGACATTCGGGTCAGTGGGATCCTCCTCGGCCGCACTATTGATCCATAGTTTAACAATTGTTTTATCCGCATCCTGACCGATAAGATGAATAAACGGCTTATTTTCCGGAATAATAATCTGTTCCTCATATGTACCATTCATCACAAAAATAAGCCAAGGCTCTGTCCTATTTGCAGGAACTTCATCGATAGCTTTCTGTATGCTGGTGTGCGTACCTTTCCCCGTGAGACTCACTACTGCATCGAACGTACGGGCTGCGGGCTGCGGGCGTTCGGACGTTACAAATCGGATACTAACTCCATCAAACAAATTGCCATACAAATCAGCTACAGCTCCCGGAGACACAGTAAAATCACAATTCTGATTATAATCCAGATTTCCATAAACATAAGATGCTGTTTTACCGTTGAATGTCAACGTAACCTCTTTACCATTGAAAAAGACCTTCCCTTCACCGGCTTTCACACGTTCATTAAATGTAAGTAAAATCGTATTGTCCACATTTGCTATTTCACCATTTGCAGGGGTGATAGATAACAAGGATGGTCCTTCACGATCCGGAACGAAAAAATTATTACTGGTTTCTGTACAAGCTGTTGTTAGCAGAGCCAGCAAAAGTAACAGCCCACTAAAGATTTTAAAGAATAAACGTGTTTTCATAATTTATTTATTATAATTGTTATGTTTTCAATAATTGAATGCTCAAGCACTCACATATCCTATCACTACCTCATCACTATAATACACCTTTTTTACCTTGCGATCCCGATTTATTCACCGCAGAGACTTTTAAGGCATAATTTACTTTCAAAACAGGAAAAGCCGTGGCAGTTGTAGTTCCTATGATTTGTTCACCATCATAAATAATATACCCGATAGCATTTTTCACCGGCTGCCATGTCAAAGTACCCTGCTGATATATTAAATTGCGCGGTGCCCGAAGTTCTTCCATTATTCCTCGCGGATTCCAGTTATCATCCCCCGGAATCATATTCTCATATGTATATTCAGCAGCTTCTGTTTTAGTAAGGGTCGCCCGGCATTTTCCGGATATTATTTCACCTGAAGCCCGGTCCTTATATTGATAATTAGTTTTACGCTTACTTAAATCAAGCACATTGCCTTGCATATCACGACTGTTATATTCTGCGAAACTACCCGGAATAGTTCCCATATCTGTCCAGCCTTCAGCAGCAATAGGAATACGCATGGTGGTATTAATGTATATTGCCTTCGGACTATTATGCCAGGGACGCCCTAACTTCACTCTGCCATCACTCGCTAAACTATTTCCATCTATTATACAATCTCGAAAAGCATAACCATACTTGGCATTTTTATGTGCAGGCGCTACAATCACCGCACCACTCCGTACATTATAAAGTGTACAATTTTCCAATAATACATTTCCGCCACCATAAAAATAATCTACAGCACCTTCAATCCAGCAGTCTTTGACATAATGACGACTCAAATCATCATTAGCAGTCATCCATGTATCTTGGAACGAACGAAATTTGCAATTATTGAATGAAACACAATCAGCCTGACTACTCATTGCCAAGGCCTGCGGACCATTTTCCGCTTCTACTCCCCAATCATTTACAAATGAAATGTTTTCAGCATAAAAATGGTCTCCTTCCACCAATACCACAGTACCTTCATATTTATAAACAGGAGATGAAGGATTATGCACAGAAGACTTCCAATACGCTCTTTTACCTTCAGATTCTCTCCCTGTTATTTTACCACCTACATTCAGGTTTAGATGAATAATTGTCTTTTCCCTATCCTGCCCAATCAAATGAATGTATGGTTTACTCTCCGGGATTACTACTTGTTCATTATACGAACCGTTTTTCAACAAAATCATCCAAGGTTCAGTCCGCCCGTCAGGTACAGCATTTATGGCAGCCTGAATTGTTCGAAAATTGCCGCTTCCATCGGCAGAAACTATAGTTTGATAAGGTGACTGTGCCACCTGAGCATAACCTGTAATATAGGTACCCAACAATAACAATGACAATACTACATTTTTCATGATATTCTTTTTCTTATTCAGAATCCAAGCCTGTTCAATTTATATTTTATGCGAAGTTAGGTGAAATCCATTATATCATGGTGACAAATTCAGGTTTATAACGGGGCAAAAACTAGTCAGAGGTTCAGTTTATTTTCATCTTTTCAATACTATTAATTGACCAATAGATACAATATATATGCCAATGAATCATTGTATACTATATATGAATCAAAATTACACCTCCCAGTTATTTATATATTCTATCTTTGTCGCAATAAAAACAAAAACACACTATAAAGATCATGATTACAAGTAGAAAGATTTCTCAAGTCAAAGTTTTTGCTGGTAGTCCTTGGGAAGTAGCCAGCGTAAAGAGTTTGTTGAACGAAGCTTATATTCAAGTGTCAACGAAAGACAATGGTTTAAACAGTATTTTGATTTCTGTTCCTTGCGAATACTATACTGCGGCCATGCGTGTAATTAATAACAGAAAAGTTTCATAGGTTTTAGATTTACATATAAATTAAATGGTTCTTATTGTCAGCAGGAGTTTTAGCTGGATAATACGTTGACTAGCAACTCATTGAACCCTGACAATAAGCCATGACAATAGGCTGACAATAAAAAGATCGTACTTTTATTGTCAGCCTGTTATTTAATAGATTAAATTCACGGCAGAATTATAGAATTCGTTTCAATCTCCTACATATCTTTCTGATCTAGCAGTTGCTACAAATAGCGTTGTCCGACATAGTATTCTTCTCGAAGGATCGCAGTCTTTCGTATTGTTCCTCCACCATTTTCCATAAACCGTCCAGTCGCGAACTTTGTCCTCTAATTGCCATTAATTCCTGATCTCGCATATTCAAGAGTGAAGCATACAATCTGCTGGTTTTGTTTTTTTCCATGCAAAGTTGCTCTAACTCATCGATATATTCAGACGTAATTCCCAGCTTAGTCCGTTTTATGAATTGCTGAATACTATCATCATCTATGGAAACTGTATCGTTCTCATAAGACACTGTGATTTTTTTCATTTCCACCCAGAGCCAGATATACTCTTTTTCGAGTCGGTATTTCTCGGCTGCCGCTTCTATGTTAATCCATTGTGACATAGTGTTTGTTTTTAATTTGTTATACAACAAGGAATAAATAGCACTCTATTGATGTTGATTCAACAAACATTCGCGCTTTTTGTATTCCGGGTGGACAGGAGATTGGAGTTGGGGATTTATAAGGATCATGAAACCAACCAGGTACAAGAAAAGCGTGAATGCTGTTGAATCATTATCTGTCCTTGAGGCCTAGCAAACCCGTCCATAAGATAATGATAACAACAGACATCCACGCTAATCGTTTATATATAACACATCTTCCATCAATATGTTGATATACGACCGTTCACGTGGAATATCTGTTGAACCACCCCTCTACGGATAGAAACTTGCTAGATTTCAAGGACGAGGGATAATGCAATAATATTCCTATTTCAAAATAAATAACGCTTCTTACCTGTTTTCACCACGCTGGTGAACAGAAAGCATATGACAAAGATATGCTTTTTTTTCGAAACAAAGTGGAAACACGGAAATAAATACAGGAAGTTTATTGAAAGAGAGAAAGTTCAATATTAGCAAATAGCCTATAAGAAATATAAACTCGCTACGAAGCGAATGTCGCCCCCGTTAAATGAGTACTGCACATCCGGTATCTTTCACTAAAGAAGGAGGTATTGTTCCGTTAAAGCAGCAGCATTGTTCAGCTAAAGTACCGGTATCTTTACCTTCCCACGACCGTGGTTACTTCTTTCCACAGCCGTGACGAATTCCTACCACGGCCGTGGGAAGATCTCGTCACGGCCGTGGCGAACTACCAATACCGGTAAGTTAACGTAAGAATAACAGTGTCTTTATGCAACAATACACAGTGGCGAGCATATCTTTACTTACTTGTTAATGTTTCAAGTCCGCCTTCTTGAATAGAGTATAACAAGAAAGCACATTCTTTATCGCGATAAAGCGCAAATAGTTTGTTTTACAAGTACCTTATCCGTACCTTTGAAACCTATAAACAAACACTTACAACTCTATAAAATTTAAGATAAATAGAAATGAAAATTACACAAATCAGGGAAAATGGAGATACGGAAGCATTAAGTGTGGTAAACATCGACCTGTTGATAGAAAAAATGAAAAGAGAGACCAAGCTCCGCCCGGTATCCGAACTACGCCAAGCCCTGCATTTTGTTCTGCCCGACGAACCTTGTTCACTCACTAGCAAATTGCCGCGAGTGATTCCTGCCGCAGCTTTCGGGCGAGTGAACGGAGTGAGACAAATGAAAACCTACAATGGGATTGTAGAACTGACCGTCGGTCCGTTAGCCAGAAAAACAGAAGTGGAGATTGTGAAGCAAAAGGCTGCCGAACTTCCTCAGACAATACTGGCTTTCATGGGAGCAAGCGGCAAAAGTGTCAAGATATGGACTTGCTTCACCCGACCGGACGGCACTTTGCCGCAAACAACGGAAGAGGCCGAAATGTTTCAGGCACATGCCTATCGCCTAGCCATCAAATGTTATCAGCCTCAACTTCCTTTCAATATTCTGCTAAAAGAGCCGAAACTGGAACAGTTCTCACGTCTTAGCTATGATCCGGACTTGATTTATCGCCCCACTCCTATTCCTTTCTATCTTTCACAACCTATCGGTATGCCCGGCGAGATGACTTATCATGAGAAATCGAGCACAGAAGCATCGCCATTGAATCGTGCCCTGCCGGGATATGATACGGAGGATACAGTGGCACTGCTTTATGAAGCGGCATTGCGAAAGACCTTTGAAGAAATGGACCAAGCCTGGCATCGGGATGATGATTTGCAAATATTAATAGTCCCGCTTGCCGAGAACTGCTACTACTCAGGCATTCCGGAAGAGGAGGCAACCAGACGCACCATCATCCGTTACAACAAAAGAAAGAATCCAATGCTGGTACGTGAAATGATAAGAAACGTATATAAGGAATGTAAGGGAGTGCCGAAAAGCAACTGTCTGACCAAAGAGCAACGCCTTAGCCTGCAAATGGATGAATTTATGAACCGCCGTTATGAGTTCCGTTACAATACGCAGATCGGAGAGGTGGAATACCGGGAGCGTTTCTCGTTCCGGTTCTATTTCCATCCCATCGACAAACGGGCACAAAACAGCATTATGCTGGACGCCCAATCTGAAGGAATCGGAGTATGGGACAGGGACATAGACCGTTACTTGCACTCCAACCGTGTGCCTATCTATAATCCGCTAGAGGAGTTTCTGTTTCACCTGCCACATTGGGATGGGAAAGACCGTATCCATGCGTTAGCCAACAGGGTTCCCTGCAATAATCCGCATTGGGAATTACTTTTTCATCGCTGGTTCTTGAATATGGTTTCGCATTGGAGAGGAGTAAATAAAATGTATGCCAATAGTACATCGCCTATATTAGTGGGAGCACAAGGAACTCATAAATCTACTTTTTGCCGTGAAATGATTCCGCCTGCACTCCGGGCTTACTATACGGACAGTATTGATTTCAGCCAGAAACGGGATGCGGAACTGTATCTGAATCGTTTTGCGCTCATCAACATTGATGAGTTCGATCAGATTACGCTGACCCAACAGGGGTTTCTGAAACATATTCTCCAAAAACCGGTGGTCAACCTTCGAAAACCACATGGCCGCTCGGTGCTTGAGTTACAACGGTATGCTTCATTTATCGGCACAAGCAATCAGAAGGATCTGTTGACCGACCCTTCGGGGAGCCGTCGCTTCATCTGTATTGAAGTGACAGGAAACATCGACACTACACAGCCGATAGATTATGAGCAGCTTTACGCGCAAGCCATGCACGAAATTTCTCATGGTGAGCGTTACTGGTTTAATAGTGAAGACGAGCAGATTATGACCGAGAACAACCGGGAGTTTGAGCAAACACCGGCTATGCTCCAACTGTTTTATCAATACTTTAGGGCTCCACAAGCGGGAGAGGAAGGTGAATTCTTTACTCCGGTAGAAATACTGAATTACTTGAAGAAGAAAAGCGGTATTTCATTGTCCGACAACAAAGTATATCATTTCGGGAGAATGCTTCAAAAGTGCGGAATTACCTCGAAACATACTTATAAAGGTACTGTCTATCAGGTAGTAAAGATATTATAAGATACAAAAGCAAGGCTGACAATAAAAGTTGATATCTTTTATTGTCAGCCTGTTTTCAGTGGCTATTGTCAGACAGTAGCTACCTGATATTCATCCGTTTAGATATTATATTGACAATTTGACAATAAAACAGGTGCAAATCACTGTGAGATCTAAATTTGATATTTTTGTTTCATAGATGAATAGAGGGTATCTCCTATTTTATCTCCACTTTCGTCTGCAATCTGATGTCATCAGAAGCAGCACCGATCATTACTTGGAAAGTTCCCGGTTCTACCACCCTTTTCAAATTCCGATCGACAAGTGCAAAATCCTCTTCGGACAAAATAAACTTCACTTCCTGTTCTTCTCCACACTTCAAAAAGAGGCGTGCAAAATGTTTCAATTGCTTCAACGGTTGCACTACTGAAGCATATTCATCTCTCAAATAAAGTTGAACAACTTCTTCACCATCGTACTTTCCGGTGTTAGCCGTACATAGTACACTCATAAAAACAAATGAGGCTTCATGAATCTATATTCATAAAGCCTTTCAAAAAAAAGAATACTCGTACTCGAAGCGGGACTTGAACCCGCACAGCCGCAATGGCCAAGGGAT
>OHPD01000489.1_pt1 | contig 25307 bp, 29 predicted proteins | sample 1577641 | NCBI WGS metagenome assembly OHPD01 (sample SAMEA3879532, study PRJEB24766) | human gut metagenome | biome: human-associated habitat; feature: feces | place: USA | collected 1985/1987
ATGCTAAAAAACAAAGGGTATGGATTGTGGAAAACAATTGGAAAGAAATAGTAAACAAACTGGAAAATAAATATTTTATCTGCAAGTAATTTATTCCGTAATTTGCCTTTGCGGTCAATATTGACCGTGATATGTAAAATCATAATTATGGATAATATTACAGGTATGAGCATACAGGAGTATGCTGCAATGCGAGAGCTTGAATGTGAGCACAAGAAGGGATGGGGATCAACCACCGCCTTATGGGTGATTGCTGCTGTCATTGTCATTGCGTTTTTTGTTTATAGCTGGCATAATAGCTGCAACGAGCGTACTCAGTTTGCGGTTGGTCTGGCTAACTTGACAGGACGTGTTAACTGTATGGAGCCTGATGTACGCTGGACCGGACAGCAGTTGTACGCTGCAAATGGTGCGATTTCCGCAACAGTGCAAGGTGTTGGAGATATGAAGGCGAACTTCGGTGACCAGTTGTTCCAGCTGAACCGCGAGGTGTTCTACGACAATGGACACGGATGTGGAAGAAATCGGAATAATTGCGGTTGCGGATGTGGCGGACGTGAGTTCAACCAGCGTTCAACCTATAACCTTGCTTCCACGCAGGTTACAGTAGACGAGACTTGCCGTAGTTAAGTTTTAGAGGGTGGTATTCCACCCTCATTTTATTTAATTTTTAAAAGATGAGGATATGATTTCAAAAATAGGAATAAGACAATTTGCAGTAGAACAGGCTGTAGCTATAATGGGGACTGGTACACCGCAGAAGGATGTGGTTGCGAAGGCAGCGGAAATTGAGGCTTATGTTGTCGGTGAGGCTGACATACCGGAAGTAAGCAATGATACGGATACCATTAATGATATCATGGGTAATGCCATGCAGATGATTAATGGGATATCCGGAACTGAGATTCCTATTGAGGAAAAATCAAAAAAAAGTAAATGATGGGATTTTCCATGTTTCAAACTAAGAAACCGCAAACGGAGTTGAAGTTTACAACAAGGGCCGAGGCGTTTAGTTATATGCTAATGTATATGACAGAGGAGAAACATGCCGAACCGCTGGAGGCGGCACAGAAAGCCAATGAGTTTGCGGATATCTTTGCTAGAAACATGGGTATCCCTCTTAAGATTGAGCCGGAGCCACAGGGGGTGGATAAATACCTGTCAATGGCTACCAAGATAGCAAACTATATAGAAGAACATCCTAAGGTGGTTGAATACGGCGTTCCGGCTTTGACATTCGTTGCCGGTCTGTTCACCGGGAAAAAAGTGGAGCAGGTCAATGATAACATGTATGGCCAGCGTTCGGTACCGTCTCAACCGCAGGAAGAGATAGATTTTGATAAAATACCTGATTGATTATGGCATTAAGGAAATTATATATTGTGGTGGATTGCGAGAATGACGAGCAGAAGGAAGCTGTTCAGACCGCATTCAACGAATTGTCTAATACGCGGGCTTTGACCAGCCGGACGGTTATCAGCATGTATCCGTTTTTCAAAAAACATCGTGATGATCTGTTTGAGCTGTTCAATATGGTCAAGACAGGCGGTGTCAAATCGTTGTTGTCTGTAAGAGGTGGAACATTGATTAATAACTTGAGAAAGGGTTGATTATGAGAGTGGAAGGCAAATGTATAGGTGATTGCAGCAAATGCCAGTTGCTGGCAAATGGTGAGGTGGATATGATTCCGTGCATTCTTGACCAGATTTTTATCCGGACAAGGAAAATCGAGAAAGAAAACGCTTTTATCAGGAGAAGTCTTGATTCCATGATGCAGGACAGAAATACAATCCAACTTGCCGGTTTGAGTGATAACGAAGATAAAACAGATTGATTATGAAGTATACATTCAAAGAAATGTTGGACGATGCGAAAAGGGCGGGTCTGACAAGTGACAAGGTCATGATGCGCAGTGTGGAAAGCATGAGCGAGCTTCTGTGCCTTGTGAAGGAAGAACATCCGGAACTGTACTGGAAATTTATGCGTGAGCAACATGGAATCATGTATGGTAATCATTACAATGAAGCTTTTGCGATGTTTGATGTCGGCATGATGAGGTACATTGATAGGGATGGAAAGAAATGTGAGGGTGCGCACTGGACGGCGGAACAGATAGAGGCAAGTACCCGGATGATGGGATTTCCGGCTGGAACTACGAAATGGGACAAGTATGTAGCGTTCAATGCCTTTTATTCCGATCTTTGCACAGTTTATAATGATGAACAGATCATTAAAGGTGCTCATAAGTTCTATTTTGAGGATCAGGACTGGGGGGACACAACAAAGATTTGGGATTATGTGTATTGCAAGAATGCAATGGTCTGATTCTTTGTAACAGACGGTTTGTGCTTATCAAAAATCGAACCGTCTGTTTTTGATAAGCACTATGATTCCAGTTTTTCCCGTATTTCCTTCAGAAGCCGGAAAGAGCCTGCCATCTTGTAATTCCCAAGATTCTGTTCTGCCTGCATTATAAGGCTTTCTACTGTCAGAGGGAGGTCGGGAGAAAATGAGGATTTGTTGATTTGCAATGTTTTAGGTAATTCTCTCGTATTAAACCATTCCACCATTTCCCTTAATTCTTCCTCTGAGTAAGCTTCATGTGTTTTTGCATTTTTCATAATGATCTTGTTTTTGATTTCCGCAAAGATACGAAATTGAAAGCAAATCACAATTATTCTGTATTACTTGTAGAAGATTCAGGAGTGTGTGAACGTATCAAGGATCTAGCTATTGCAAATTCAGATTCCGCACCGGTATTTTCATTTATTGAAATATGATAGAGACCGGCTGCATAATATGCTAATGCTCCTGCATATTTGTTATGAAGGTTGATTTCTCCGTTTTCTGAGATTGAAGGAGTTGGAATATACCTGAGACTGTATCTCCCCTGTTCTTTTACTGCATGGGCAATGATTGACCTCATGGTATCGTTGGTGATGAATGCTACCGGTATTGAGGGACCATTACCTACACCGGGAGCTGATGAATATTGTGCGCTGTATAGTGGCGAATTGTCCGGATATAACATAGTGACCGGATATCTCCACCCAGTCAGGTTCACACTGACAAGCCTGATATAGTCCGCAGGTATTTTTATGTAGGCAAAAAACAAACCGTCAGGACGTTTCTCGAATGAGATTGAGGATGAATCTGTCATTTCCGAAGCTTCGGCCATCACCCCTTCGTCATTCATCAGTGCGAGTAGCGCGAGTCTGATGAACTCTTTTAATGCCTCATCGGTCTCAATCGTGAAACTGTCTTCTTCTGTCGCACTCTCATTGATGATTGTGCGTAAAGTCTTTAGTATATCTTTGACAGGTATCATGAGGCTTAGTCTAATGGATAATTGGGAAATTGTATGCCGTGTTCTTTGCATAATGAGGACAGAGCCTCCTTATTTCCACATTGCGAGCGCGGTACTTTGAATCTGACCTCAAAAAAATCCTTCGCTTCAAGGAATGAGGTCACATTTTCAATATCCTCTTGTATGTCTCTGTCTTCTTGAATGCCTTTTTCTTTGGTCGGTTCTGCGCTTTCGGATTCTTTTTCTTCCTGCTTAGAAGATGCCGGAGGAATATAGGTGCACATCCGCTTTCCAAGGATGCTGTATCTTTGTTTTACCTCTGTTTCCTGTAATACGGAATTTACGTCATTTTCGTCATGTATTACATCTTCATCTTCTTCTATTGTTTCGGTAATGCGTCCTTCCCGATACCATTTGTGCGCCCTGATTTTCTCAGCCAGTTCTCTATCCGTTGTATGATAGGTTGATTTGCCACGGAAAAAAGCGGAGAAGTTGACGTACATCATCCGTCCGCAGTGAATGACTGCAAATGATAGTGAGGAGCTCGCAACGAATTTATAAAGTTTCTTCATACATTATTAATAATGATGAGGTGGATTTCTCCACCTCTGATGATGATTAAGGTTCTATTATACAGTCTGGGATTCAGGAACTGGAATCTCAACATATTCCGGAATGGACAGACGCGCGTGGGCATCTGGGAATCCAAGTGTCCAGCAGGAGAACTCCTGCATGACAACAGCGTCACTGTTACTTATGAACAGTTCTTTCAGATTGTATGTGCTGCGCTCCCAGTTCTGGAATACCCATTTGTCAAGATATTCAGGATCAAGAGAGAAACCTCTTCCGTTGAATCCCCAGGCGTTGAACAGGTCATGGCGGTAAAACAGAAGTTTTGTTCCCATGCTTTCGAATGACTGGAAGTCAAGTCTCCATTTGTTGTAGTCACGTTCCGGCTCGAAGATACGTGTGCGGTTGTTGGTCTTGATCTTGCATAATGCCGCATAGATGGTATTGTCAACAAATACAAGTTTTGTGCGGCTTCCGTTACCAGCACCTTCAATGATGCGTCCTACAAGGTCTACAAGCTCATCCTCCGAGATTACATATTGCTGCACATATTTTCCTTCTTCCACCACAGGATTTCCGGCAGAGTCAAGCACTTTTTCCCAATGTCCGATTTCAAGGTCTTTTCCGGCGCGGTACCAGATACCTTCACAAGTATATACATTGCCTTGTCCGTTCACTGCATGTTTGCTCTTGATTCCGAACAGTCCGGAGGCTTCCATACCGATACGCATGTCTTCCATTGCCATCCGTTCCACACGTGTGAATGACCATTCCACCTCGGTCTTACTCAACCGGTCATAGATAGTCTGCTCTACCTGCATGATAAAACGCTGGCAATATTGTTCGTCCGGTGATGGAAGCTGGTAATACCTTCCTGTAGACACATCCTTTTCAGCGGCCGCGCGCCCCATTCTTAGAAGGACGGTACCCTTTGCAAGGGTCGGAATAAGATAAGGATTCTTATTGTTTGATTGTTTTCCGTTTACGGCATAGACAAGCGGAAGGTTGGTCTCACTGTTGATTGCGTGCACGCGCAGCATCAATGGGTGTTCAGGATCCACTTCATCGGTACCGGATTTGTAACCGGAAACAAACGTTCCGTCAGCGTTCAGGACAAGAAGCGTATCCATTGCGCCCACAATGTTATTATCTTCCAGTTCTATCGCTTTCGGAGTCTCGGTAGTCATGGCTTCAAGCTGCTTGGCAAGGGTAGCCCGTAGTGGACGCTGTCCGACACTGTAGTACTTGATTACGATGCTGTCCGATTTGTTTGTCGCCCCATGGCGCAGAATCTGATCAATAGGCGTGCCGGTAAACTTCATCTCGACAATTGTCTTGTCGATCTGCTTCACGTACCATTCCGCGTCCATGATTTTCTCGTTCTTTGTTACGGAACTTTCCCCGCCTACTACCTTTCCGCCATCCCCTAGATCCTGGACTGAGCCTCCGTCCGAAACATCGGCGGCACATGCATAACCTCCCCCGGTCGCTCCGGCAAGGAACATGAGCAATACGGAAAAGAAAAATTTGAATGTTGATTTTAACTTTTTCATTGTTCTCGATTTGTTTTTAAATTTATAAATAAAAGTTGTGATATGAGCCTGAAAGCAATAGACGATTAAATACGTCTCTTCATGTCTTTATAACGTTGTAGGGTAGGATCCTCCACTTTTTCCTCACCTCCTCCGTTCCCGCCTCCTCCAAGGTCCGTCGGAGCTTTTTCCGCAAGATTCCTGTGTATAGCTCCCGGACGTGCGGTACGTCCCTGTTTACGTCCTTCCTCTCGGGCGGCTTCTATTTCCATGTCCATATTGAAGGCATGGATGATTCTTTTCCAGTCTTCCGCATCCAGTTCGTGCCGGATAATTTTATGAATTATACCGTCTGTATCCTGTGTTCCGTACAGCCATTCCAACATGGAAACTACATTCGCCTCATCAACATTGACCTGCCGCACAGCTTCTGTCAGTGCCTCATCTGTTTTGCGCAGCTTCTCTTCCGCATCTCTTTTTCTTTTTTCCTCATCGGCCGCCTCCTTTATCCGGGCAGCTTCTTTCTCTTTTGCTTTTTTGATGGCCTCTTCCGTTGTTGCAGCTTCCCTGATATCATCCCCGTAATTGGTTATCAGATATTCCACAAGAGAGAACGGTTCACCGTTCTCATCCATGCCGCTTGCCAGACCGGTCAGGATGCCGGCGGCTCTTGAGTCTTCTGCAAGAACTTTGTTGAGGTTCTCTCTCTGTGATTCACTATCGTCATAACGTTTGAAAGAGTCATCAAGGAATTCGCCGACAGCGAGGTCGTCCTCAAGGTCGAGGTCCGGATTTCTGGATGAAACAATATCTCTCCATGATTTTCTTTCTTTTTTTTCTTCCATGATATGTCATTGTTGTCTTATACTGACAAATTTAGTAGTATTAGTTCAAGCCGGATTGATATAATGCAATCTACAGGAAGTACATTCGCTATCATTTAAACAGGAGGTCACATGAAGCACAAGGGAAATATCAGCGAAATACAATTAATAAGGAACAAGGAGATTGTACGTACATTCATTGAATTGAAAAAGACGTGTACATTCTCTTACTACAAGGATATATGCAAGGAAATTGCGGGTATGAAGGCGAAGCAGCATTATGTCAGTGAGGACCGGGCTTACGTGATCTTATACAGATATCTGACTGAAGGCAATATACCTGATTGCAGTCTGTATAAATATGAAATGTATTCCAGCCTGATCCGCTGTTGCCTTGATATCATGAAAAAAAAATCGGAGGCGAATCTCCGTCTTATCGTAAGACTTGCGATAGAGAGACCTTCTGATTCATTTGGGATAAGTCCTGACCGTATACAGCATATTTTATGGAAAGCTGGGATGAAATAGGTATATCACTATGAAAATGAGATATTCCATGGGGCTTTACTTGTGCATGACCGTGTTGTTGCCGTATCATGAATTCCTGTCAGGAAGTCACTGGCTTTATATGTTCGGACATGCCGGATGGCTTCATTATCTTTTGAACGGGATGGCATGGGCTTTTCTATGGAAGGTGATAACCCCTGCACGGACGCTGGTCGCATGGATGTTCGCTGTCGGAATATCATTTTTCATTCCTTCCGGCAGTCCTGTGATCGGATGGAGTGTCATTATCTACTATTATACGGGCTTGTGCCTGTCCTCCATGGATGGGGGAAGGCGTAACAGGCTGTTTGCCATAACCGCTCTCGGTTTCTTTCTGCCGCATATTGCGGGTGGATATCATGCGGCTATGCTGGCGGCCGGATGGATATTGCGTAAGCTGGAGGTTGGATGGCAAAGAACATTAAAATAAACCATATAGAAACTCTTTTCTCAGCTGTTGTCATAAGGAATGCGGAGGAGATGATCCGCAGGAACCGTGAACGGGAAGCGGAACTGTTCAAGTCCTATAACCCGTTGACAGGGGAAAACGCTCCCGGAAAACGGAAGAGGATATGTCTGGATGATTTTGTAAATTCATCTGTTTTCCTTCCTATCGAGATGTTCTCCATCGGTTTTATCTATAAACTGGATCTTGCCGGAAGTATAGAGGAGTTCTGCTGGCGGACATACGGGGAATATAATGAGGATCTTCGTAATACTGTCATTCAGGAGTTTCTCCGTTACTGGGCCAAATACGATTTTTATTTCTATTGTTATGCGTATGCGCGTATCAAAAACAAGGAAGGAGGGGAGGATGTGCCTTTTCTTCTGCGTCCGGCGCAGGTAAAGCTGGCTGAGACGTTTGAAAGAATGCGCCGTGCCGGCAAACCTATCCGTGTCATATTGCTGAAAGCCCGCCAGTGGGGAGGATCCACATGTACACAGATATACATGTCATGGATACAGATAATGCATGTGAAGAGTTGGAACAGCATTATTGTTGGACATCAGGGGGATAGCGCAGCTGAAGTGAAGGATATGTATGTCAAGCTCATAACCCAGCTTCCTGAATTCCTTTTTTATGAAGAGGGGATAGAGTTTGACGGCTCTCTTCCGAAGATCAAGGGAGGGGGAACTTCTAACATAAGTCTTATACCTTCCCGGAACTGCAAAATCAAGACGGCAACCGCGATGAATCCGGAGGGCGCCCGTGGTGGTGATTCGGCCATGGCGCATTGTACGGAGGTGGCGTTTTGGCCTCAGACGGAAAAGATGGATCCGCAAAAACAGGTGAAATCATCCTGTTCGGGAATCCTGTACAAACCGTATACGATGATTGTGTATGAAAGCACGCCGAACGGGCAGAATTTCTACAAGGATGAATGGGATCGTGCCAATGGAACGGATGATCATGGGGAGAGACTGTCCGCATTCGAGCCGTTGTTTGTCGCATGGTGGGAGATAGAGGAATACCGTCTCGATCCGGAAGATATGCTGGAATGGGCCTGTACCCTGATAGAAAGGCGTAACGATAAGTCCGGAAACTGGGACTATATGTACTGGCTGTGGACTATTGGAGCGACATTGCAAGGCATCTACTGGTACAGGCAGAAGATGAAGGAGTATGCGGACATACAGGACATGCAGCAGGAGTATCCGTCCGATCCGGTGGAGGCATTCAAGTATTCCGGGCAGCTTGTATTTGACATTTACAAGGTAGAACAACTCAGAAGGTTCTGCCGTGAGCCGGTATTCCAGGGGGATATTTCCGGAAAATCCCCGAAAGGTGAACAGGCTGTCGAAGGGCTGAAACTGTTCAGGCGTAAAGGAGGGGAATTGAAAATATGGGAGATGCCAGACAAGACATGGAGGTTGGAAAACCGCTACTTTGTGTCAGTTGATATCGGGGGGAAATATAGGACGAGTGATTACTCTGTGATTACTGTGCTGGACCGCGCGGATATGATGGCCGATAGCGGAGTGCTCAATGAGGACGCTGGACCGCGTGTGGTGGCGGAATGGTACGGGCATACAGATCCAGATCTGCTTGCGATCAAATGTGCGCAGATTGCGTCATTCTATAACAATGCTCTGCTCATTGTCGAGAACAACACGGCGTACAGTAAGCTTAATGATGTAGACACGGACAACGTCAGCGAATTGTTCTTTCCCATTCTTATCCCTCTTTATGATAATGTATATGCGCATAATCGGAGCGAGTTGGAAAAAAGGAGCCAGAAAGAAAACAGATGGGGGTTTAATACCAACCGTAATACAAAAGTGGCCATTATTAAGTATATGGAACAGTGTGTGCGTGACAAACTGTGGATAGAGCGTGAAACCGGAATGATAAAGGAATTGGGATGGTACATGAAATATCCGAACGGCAAATACGGCGCGCTTGCAGGGAAGCATGATGATCGGGTAATGAGCAGGGCAATAGGATTATACGTGAGCCGTTTTGAATGGGACAGATATCCGGTGAGGGTGTTGCCCACTATGGAAGAGAAAATGAATAACATGAAACGCCTCAACAGGTCGGCGACGGGTGCGGAGGCTATATTATATAAAAATTAGTAACATTATGGGAAAAATTAAGTTGTTTTTGAAGGCGGTAAAAAGCCTTGTGCGGAAACGCAGGATCGCAAGTCTGTGGAAGTCCAGCTTGTTGTTGAAAAAGGCGATAGAAGAGGCTGAGGAAAAGAATAAACAGGATGGAAGGCGTTATTTTGTCATATGGGATCCTGCACAACAGAAGCTCATCTCTATCACTTATGATTATTATAAGGACAGGTGGGACAGTTATAAATATCTTCTTCACCGGGGAAGGTTCCGTATGCGAATGAACCGAGGGCAGTTGAAAGAGATGTGCTTTTATTACACGAAAAGCAAGAACGGCTTACCTTCCTGTCAGGACGGGGAAAGAAAGGAGAAAATGATAGAATGGCAGAATTATTATCATCGTCTGCTGGTTAGTGACAGGATTCGTGTTATTTCTCGTAGCTGGAATTTAAAGTCATTATGGAAGAAGGTAACTTTGCGCTCAAATAAAATAGCACATAGGTATTAGTTTAAGGTTTTAGGGGCTCGGGCTTGTGAAAGTCTGAGTTTCTTTTATTATATACATTTCATTGTGAAGCTCTTGCTTATCTTTGAATAATAAAAAATATATTTATATGGAAAGATTTGATTCTTGCTTTCATCCTCATCATGCATGTGATCCTCATCCGAATGAATATCATGAAAATATTCATTATACGCCTGATCAGATTAATGCATTGCTGGGGCTTATTCCTTATAAGGCGGACAGAGCCGAAGTTCCTAAAATGGAGACGTTGAACGATGTCAATTATATAGGTCATGTGGCAACTTCCGAAGCGTTGCCGGACAAGATGGAACAACCGTCATGGGCACTTGTCGGCAGTGTGAAGGAAACAAAGCCATACTTCTACTATGTTGAAGGATTTGTTCCTAAAGGATATCGGGCCGGATGGAATGATTTGAGCGGTGTTCTGGGAACTTATGATCTCACAGTCGATAAGGTGAGCATCTTCGATTATAATCTGCTGACTGAATATAATGTAAGCCGTAATCATACCCAAGATACCCGGATATTCTCACATGATTGGAAGGAACAGAGATATTTCAGTGCATTTCCTGATTATGTTGAGGGGAAGAAATACAGATCCTGTGATCGTGTCAACATGCCGGAGTACACAAAAACGTCGTTTGTAGCACAACGAAGCACGTCCGAGGCCCCTTTTGTTGTAAAAAAGAGCAATGTGTTTACTTTTGAAGATGCCATAGCGCTTGTACCGGAGGAATACAGAATACCCGGCATGAAGGTCACGTTTGTTTCTGCTTACACCAATCAGGCTGAAACATGGTATTTTAAGGGAAATTCTGCTTCGCTTTGGAAAGACAAGAAAAGCTGGTGGAAGATTGATTTAGAGGCGGAGCGTAATGAGATTCATGCTGAAGAGGTATTCATTCAGAAGATGGAAGCACCGGAGATGGTGGCTGATAGGGCCATAGCGGATGAGAACGGCAACCGTATACCGGACACTTATCTTACACGCAAAGCTGTCAGACGTCACATTGAGGATACATTCAATGATATGTTCATTGATAATCCTCCTACCGTGATGGACGGGATGATAACGCCCGAGATGCTTAGTGAATCCACCAAACAGCTTATCGGTAACAAGAGCATAACCAATTTTGCGGATGATGAGGATATTACATCGGTTCACGGTCAACTGAAACTGGCTAATAAAAGGTATGATCCGAATAATTACTCAGGGAAGGGAAGATGTTATCTGCGCAAGAATCTTGTGGCAGGGCGAAATATTCTGACCCAGTCCATGATATGTTGGTCTGATACGATTTATGTCATACAGTATGATTATGATTTGGAGGGGAAAACTATCACTATTCCGTCAAAATGCACTTTAGATTTTCAAGGAGGGGGATTTAGTAATGGTACTGTCGTTGGCGACAATACCAAAATTGAAGCAGGACTGGAAAAGATATTTGGTGCTATAACAATAAATGGTAGCTGGGATGTGGCGGCAGCTTGTCCTGAGTGGTTTGGAGCACTTCCAGATGGAGTACATGATTGTACTGAATCTATACAGGATACCATTAATAATTTTGATATTGTTAAATTAAACAATGGAATTTATTTTATAGGTAATACGATTCAGGTAAGAAGTAATATTACTTTGTTTGGAGAAAAAGGTAAAACTATCATAAAATCTCCAACTACTAAGGAGTTTGATGTAAATGATTTACCAAATGCGAATACCCTTCCTTATATTTTTTACTCTGAAAAAGCTGTGAAAGTTCTATTTAGAGGGCTTTCTTTTATATTGGGGGATTACTATAATGGTATAGGTTTTAGGCAAAGTGTCAATGGGGATACGGATGAGTGGGACGCTAAAATATATGTAGAAAACTGCCATTTTGAGCATGGGTATAGAGCTGTAAGTATTGAAAGGACTTATAGAGAATGTAGAATAATAGATTCTATCTCATATTACGCATGCGGTGACTATGCTTTTTTTATGGAAGGAACTGATAATTCTATTCATAATAGTACGGTTGGGAGTTGTCAACAAGGAGGTATTTATTTATCTCAAAATTCAAGAATGTCTAATTGTAAAGTTTTTGTTGCCAATAAAGCCTGGAGATATAAATATGATGCTGTTACTCCTAGAAGTAAATACGCAGTTTATGTAAGTGGCAGTTATTGCAATGTAACAGGCTTGGATATTCAACAAAATTGTGCAAATGGTATTTATGTGGGAGGACATGATAATTATATTCAAGCTGTTCTGAATGCTAATGGGTATCAAAGAGATAAACAATCCTCAATATTATGTGCTAATGCCGTTTTGAAGTGTAGTAATAGTATATTAATATTTACTTCAACCACAGGCTTTTTAAATAGTTATGTATCTCATTATCTATATTCTGTAGGAAGCCCAGCTTATGCTGTTAAAGGTAATTATATAAATATAAATACGCATGATGAACCAGGAGAAGATACTCCTTATGTGTTAAGCAATTTTTCAGCTTTTAATAATATAATATTTAATGGAGCGAATATAACTAAATGCCATAATCTTCCTGAGGATTTTGTTAAAAACAACATTTATTCAGAAAATGTATCTAGGGGAGAAAGAATGTATGTTACAGTTGGTGCTGGTAAAGCGGTTTCTTTTGATTTGGATGTTACAACTTTTATCACACAATATACTGTTATACATCAGTATTTAACTTTTATAGTTAATCCGTCATTAGCAGTCGTAGATACGCCCTTGTATGAAGTTGGAAGATATAAATTAATAGTAAATGTTGACAACATAGATTATACTCTGAAAACCGATATGTTCCAAAACGGGTTAGTATCAATAGAATCTATTAAATATTTATACGATATAATACCGGATCCGAAGGATTCACAGTGTAAATTAAGATGGGAATTAGCAAATACAAGTAAATCCGCTATAAACTTGGCAATTGATTACCCTATAATTGAAATATATAAAAATAATACAGGTTATGGAAGCAGTTATGAAACTAATATTATTCCGACGGATTTGAGTAAAGATTTTTGTAAGGATAAGAAGGGAATTTATGGGAAAGTTGCAGATAATACTTATGATATTAATTTGGGGATTATAAGGTTTAATAATGCAATTTCTGATCCTCCGGAATCTTATGAATACATTAAGATAACTAAAGTTCCGACAAGCGGTTTTCGTTTTTTATATTCGACATATAGGATATTAACCGAATATTCTTTGCTATATGTAGATAATAAATTGTATATACTATCTGATAGATACGATACTGGCAATGATTCTTTTTTAAATATAAGATGGATATTTGACCCTGTTTCTTATACATTAGACATTTGGATTAAAGTTTCTTCAAAATATGGCAAATTGATAGTGAGAGATACCAAATGGGCTACTCTTAACACTTATGAGTGGTTCCCTAAAAATACAGATCCATATCCGGTAGAGGCTGTTGATGCTGAATTTATTACCTCGGATATACTTACTTTGCCTGATACTTTAATTGGGATAAAAACCTATGATACGTTTGGAAATATATTAACTTGGTCTAAGTCTGATTGGTTAAATCCTGACGGAACTTTAGTGACAAAGGTTGTTTTCGCAAGTAAATTAAATGATTTTATTAAAAGTAATACTATATATAATATTATCAGATATATAGATTTGGAAGGAAAAACTCTTACTGTTCCTGATAATAGCGTGCTTAATTTTATTGGAGGTACTATTGGAAATGGAACTATAATTGGAAATAAAACTAAAGTCATAAATCTAAATGTTGATAGAATTGTTTTATCAGGGACTTGGTTTGATTCAGGAATTACTTCTAATAGACCTACTAACGTTTTAGTAGGATTTCAATACTTTGATACTACTATAAATAAACCAATTTTTTGGGATGGCTCTAAATGGATAGATGCTACAGGAGCTACTGTATAACAATAAAATAATTAAGATATGGCATAGTATGCAACTAAAGATGAATTAAATGAACTCACAGGATTAGTAAGAACATTGTAGGGTAATGTTTAGACTCTAGATACTAGTGTTGGTGAGCTTGATACATTAGTTGAAAGAATTAATCACCTATCTACTCTAAAAGATGTTACTATTACTTATATTACAGAAGGTGACTTGATATAGTATAGTAGTGATGGTACATGGCATAATGTATCTCCAGCTGTATTAGCAGATTACATTAGTGGTGAAGGCGGTATTATTGATACTGCTGTTGTTAAAGCATTAATAGCATCAGAGGGTGGTAAGTTATTCTTAAGTAAACTATATGATGATACAGCATTAGGTGTTATTACATTTAAGAATAGTGTAATAGCTGATAGTATGATATATGCTAAAAAAGGAATTACTATTGGTAATTATATATCTGGTTTACTTGGAGACGGAGCTATAATTGATGAACATGGTAATATAGAAGCTGGGAGTTTAACTCTTAGAGAGTTTTTATCTGTACCAGAATTGCGTTTTAATAGAGTAGATGTAGTAAGTGGTGAACTGTGGAATTCTATTGCTTTTGGCACTATCGAATCAGTAGATACTAAAAACCAGATAGCTACACTTAAACTAGAAGAAGGAGAATATAGTGGGCTACACGTTAATGATATATGTAGGGGTATATGGCATAACATTAGTGGAGTAAATGAAACTACTCCTGGTATAGATGAATGTGGGTTTGAAAAAATGCAGGGATTTAGCACTGCTTACTTTACTCCTATTGAAATTCTAGATGAAAGAGGTAAACAATTTAGGTATTCACTAAAGCCTAATACTACTCAACATCCTACTGCTAATATGAAATTTGCAGTATATGGTAATTTCTTAGATGAAACTAGACAATCTAGTGCTTACTCCACAAGAGATTATAAAAGATTCTTAAAAGATGTTAGTACTTGGGCAATAGATTGGACTAATATAGCATCACAGTTTGGTAAAATAGAAGGGTTAACTATCCCTGGAGCTCCAGATGATGGAGTACTACATGGAGACGGTGCTTACCTAACTAATGTCTACATGACAGGTGCTATGATTTAGTTTACTCCAGAACAAGAAGATAGTCTCAAAGGATAGGATGCTTACTCGGTAAATCTTACTAAAGACAACCTATCTGTTATTGTGGATAATGAATTAAACATATTAGATAAGTATAGCTAGCTAGATAATTTAACATTTGGAGTACAAGCTTTTAAAGGTACTACAGAATTATCATATTCAGATGTATATGCTGAAGGATCTTACTTCTTAACTTGGGAAGCAACAGGTCTTAAGTGTACGATGGCTAATGGTATATTCACAATTACAGATATTTTATCTGTTACTAATAGTCCTCATATAGACTTGTTAATTAACTGTGAAGGTAATGCTACATTTAAAAAGACAGTAGTATTATAGTTCCATTTACAACCTAATTCATTATGGACTACATATAATGATAACGATGCTATACCTGATAGACCTACTGGTGATGGTACTACCAACGGTTGGCATAGAAATTATACAGCATCTGCAATATGGATGTCTACTAAAAGCTCTATCGAAGTAGATGATCCTAATGTAGAATGGGGAGATCCTAATAGATTCCGTGGTGCTTCAGTAGCTGGTAAAGATGGTGAGTATACTAGATTTGCATATACTGAATCAAGCGTACCACCACCTACTCCTATAGGTGATACTGTTCCACCTAAAGACCCAAACAATAAATACACTTGGACTATGGACCCACCGCAAGGAGATCCAGAAAAAGGTATTTGGGTATGGCAGTCTATACAAACTGTTTATTCAGATAAGTCTACTTCTGGTTGGTCAGAACCTTTCCGTTTAACAGGAGCTGATGGTAAAGATGGTAACGATGGTAATGATATAGAGTTTGTATATAAGATTACACAAAATAATTCTGCACCTACTTTACCAGCTAATAGTAATAGAGATGATTATACAGAACCAAACAATGGTTGGTATGATAACCCACAAGGTGTTAGTGAAACTTGGCAATATGAATGGGTAGCTCAACGTACTAAACCAGCTGCTAAAGCAGGTACTGGTAATTGGGGTAACTGGCAAGGTCCTACTTTATGGTCAAAATGGGGTGAAAAAGGTATGGATGGCGATGGTTATGAATATATCTACTATCGTACACAAGCTGAAAACATTGCACCTGATACTCCTGTAGCTGCTAATAATACAGATGATGAAGCGCGTCCTCAGGCATTTATTAATGGTGTAGCACAAACTACTACTTCTCCTGGAGGAATGTATTGGACTGATGATCCCCAAGGAGTTAGAGAAAACTTGATGTTTGAATGGGTAAGTGTACGTAAAAAAACAGATGGTGTATGGTCAGCGTTTCAAAAACCAGCTATATGGGCTAAATGGGGTGAGACTGGTTTAAGTGGCGGTAATTATCAATATAGATATAAAATATCAGCTACTACTCCAAGTATACCTACTGATCAAGCTGCGTCTGGATGGTCTGAAGATTCTGAAATGGTTCCACCAGAAGGTCAATATGTATGGCAAATTCATAGATTTAAAAACGCAGATGGTTCATTAACTGCTTGGACTGGGTTAATAAGACTTACCGGAGCCGATGGTAAAGATGGTGAAGACGGTAATAGTATAGAATTCTTATACGCACGTAATAATGATAAAGACAATTATCCTCAAAAACCAAATTCTAATCAAACTACAGACTGGACAGGTACTGGACCAGATGGTACACAGTGGTTTGATAATCCATAGGGAGTAGACGATTCACATAGATATGAATATGTAACTCAAAGATATAAAGATAAGAGTACTTAGAAATGGGGAGATTATTCACAACCAGGCTTATGGTCTGTATTTGCAGATAAAGGTAAAGATGGGGATGGATACGAATACATATTCGCTAGGTTCTCTAGTTATGATCAAGCAGCTCTATGTAGTAGAAATGAGCAATATTATCCAGCTTCTCCTACTTATGGATCACAATATTTAAATGGTGATTATTAGCAAGATGATTATATACCTACTAAGACTTGTAAAGGTGCTACTTTCACTTATACCGATAATGGAGTAAGCGTAACAGAAAGCATACCATATCAAGTATGTTGGACACGTAAGAAAGAAAATGGTAAATGGGGAGATTGGAAAGATGGATTTATTTGGACTAAGTGGGGTAAAGACGGTCAAGATGGACAAGATGGAGATAAAGGAGATCAGGGTGATAAGGGAGACCCAGGAACACCTGGTACTGATGCTACTACTTATATAATTACTCCTGGAGCAGCAACTATACGTCTTACCAGAACTTCTTCTTATGAACCTAGTAGCATGACATTTAGAGCATACAAGAAAACAGGAACAGGTAGTCTGTCTTCTGTATCTGGTTACTGGGAAATATATGGTAGTAATAGTCACGCTCCAACAACCTCTTCAGAAGGTACTGAAGTTGGTGGTTGGTCTGGTGTTTCCAATATTACATTTAATATATCTAGTTCTACTAAGTATAACTATTATACTGTAGCATTTAATCCTACTCAGTATCCTATTTATAATGGAAATCCTGTAGCAGCATCAGCAACTATTACAGTTGTAGTTGATGGTTAGAATGGACAAGATGGATCCGCTGCTAATACTCAATATACAGATATTAGATTTAGAGGAGTTTGGGATTCATCTACTAGATATTACTATGCTACAGCATCATCAATAGGTCTAAGTAATTATGAAAATCCTAGTAATGCATATGTTAGAGATTAGGTGATTTACAAAGGTGGTGTATATCTAGTTAAGACTGTTAATTCTGGCGGAGTATACGGTCAAACTCCTAGTTCTAGTTCATCATACTGGGAATTAGTGTCTAGCGTTAGTGCCATGGCAATTAATACATTGTTAGCAGATAATGCTGTATTAGGTGCATTTCATTTCTCTAATAATGTATTTTGGTCAGGTGATGGAGGTAGTTCATCTAGTGCAGCTAAACTGTACATGAACAGTAGTACTGGTGAATTTAGAGCATCTAATGGTACGTTTACTGGTACTGTAAATGCTAAGGCTGGTACGTTTAAAGATCTATATTTTGAGAACTGTTTCACTAAAAATAGGTTTCTAAATATTACACATCTAAATAGATCTTCATCTGATATAGATGATCCTAAATATGGTGATACATATTGTTTAAATAGTAAGTTATATTCTTATCAATCAGACGGTTGGGAGGAGGCATTAGAATTATATACTAGTTCTACTAATGCAATAAGCGTACATGCTAATCCTTCTTATTCTAAAATTATACATATGACTGGAGCAAAAGGAGGTTATACAAACAAATTGATATTACCAAGTGTTAGTGAAGATAATTATGGTACAGAAATGACTATTGTTTGTAGACAATATCCATCAATTAGAGCTATTACTGGAACAGAAGGTGATCTGCACATAGTTACATATGATAGTAGAGGAAGTACTTATACAGATGAAAGAACTTTAGTTTTAGCCAAAGGTAATAACGGCGGTATATTAAACGTAGTTAGTACTCCATAGGGATGGCTCATTACAAATTGTTCGCACGATGGTTGCTCAGATTCTGGTATTATTCTAAAGTTTAAAGTTTAGTATAACGGTAGTTCATATGCAGTGATATCGTCTAGTATACACAGTATATATAATTTTAATGATAGTAAAATTAGTTGTACTAGAAGTGGTGCAGGAGCGGTAGTGATAACTATAACTAGCGGGACTAGTTATTTTTGGACTCCGTGTGATGTACGAGTATATGGAAGTTATAGAACAGAAGGTGTAACTGGTAGTAACGCTCATCCAATATATGCAACTTTAATATCATATAGTGCTGAAGTTACTGCTTTGAACATAAGTGTGCAATTGGCAGATGATGATACTCTAAATGATGGTAATTTCTATGTAGATATTTATGGTGGTTTTGCACAATATATAGGAAACAATCCGACTTAATTTTATGAATATACACAATCAAATTAAATAGTTAAGTGATAGAGAACTACTAGAGGGCATCTATTAGATGCTCCTAGTAGTAATGTAGGAACAATTAGTTAGTGATAGTAAGCAATTAGGCATAAATGTTATAGCTGATTTATTAGTAGATAATATGTATAGAAATAGAGAAAGAAATGAAAATAATAACAATGCACCACATATTAGGCAATAAAGTATTAGAATATGATGTTGATGACAGAGGAGTTATCGTAGATGAGAGAGAAATTGATAGAGACGATATGTCAAAGCCTGTAGATGTTTATGCGGTAAATTTTAATGACTGGAGACCGCATCCCTCTGTAAATGCTGATATAATTATAACAAGCACCTCATTTGTCATAACTAGATTTGCTACACTGAACGATACAGTAAAATGCTACATTCCTGACCAAACAAAAAATTTCCCAGGAATGAAAGTGGAAGTGAAAGGTATAGTTGACGGGCAGGAATTATACTGGGGATATAGTGCTGATGTAAAATTAGTTAATATTACATCAGACGGAACCTATGATATTCCGCCATTGGAAACTGTAAAAGGTAATCTGTCATTCAGAAACGGTAATATTGTCGGTCCTTGTAATATAATCATCACTTAGCTACCGTTACGACAACAATGAGTTAAATGAAATATTAAATAGCGAAGTATGGACAGAAATGAATTAATAGATAAATTAAAACCTTATTTTGAAGTAAGTGAATTAGTGTGTCCTCATTGCTACTCCAAGTTTGGTGAATCTTCATGGTAGTTTATAAGTACTGAATTACTTAGTACTTTGTATATACTACGTACTAAGATATTCAATAAACCTATTACTATTAATACTTGGAAAGCAGGTGGGCAATTCTCATAGAGAGGATTGCGTTGTAATATGTGTTAGTTAGTAAAGAGTAAAAATAATGTTTACTTATCAGCTCACGCACTTGGTAAAGCGATAGATTTTAATGTAAAGGATTTAGATAGTAATACAGTAAATAATATAGTAAGATAGAATGCTGAATTATTTGAATACCCTATTAGATTAGAAGCTAATACTGATGGATGGTCACACATCGACGTATACCAGCCAAAAGACTCTTCTAAGAAGCTTTTAGAGTTTAATGGATGAGTTGTTCATTTAATAAAGAAAATGGCTTAAAACGCCTTAAAATGCGTTATAGTAATATGAATAAAGAAACAATATTTTATAGTATTATGTATTAGGATAGTTCGGCTATCAGCATCATACCAGAACTAGCTAATGCGTATAATATGACCCCTCATCGTATAGCTAAAGAAGGTGAGGTAATTAGTATACCTATTAATAGAACATTAGGTAGATTATCTTTTGTTGGTGGTCAAGATTGGATACATCCTATAGTAAATACAGATAATATTAGTGTAGTATTTGACACTAATAATACTGGTGCAGTAAGAGTGGCTAGACCAGTAATACAATATTGTGATCCTAACGGATGTAAAAATTTAGTGCAATTTGCATTACATTAGAATTAATAATTAAAATATACGTATATGACAAGAATAACAAGAAGCTATATTGCTCCAAATCCTAAAGAGTTTGATTACTGGGTTGACTTAGCGGCAGATCCAAAAGGTAACGTAATTAAGTATTATGCAGGTGGTAGTAAATGGTTACCTTTGAATGATGATACAGATAATGATCAGAGTGCTAAGATTGCTGCACTTGAATCAGGTAAAGTAGATAAGGTAGAAGGAAAAGAACTATCCAGTAATGACTTTACTGATGCATATAAAACTAAACTGGATGGTATTGCTGCACAAGCAAATAAATATGTTTTACCAACAGCTACAGCTGAAACTATTGGTGGAGTAAAAGTAGGAGCAAATATTTCTTATAGTAATGGTACAATTAGTCTTAGTAAAGCTAATGTAACTAGTGCATTAGGATATACACCTCCTACAGCAGATACTAAAGTGACTATAAATAATACTTTAACAAGTACTAGTACTACAGAAGCTTTAGCTGCTGCACAAGGTAAAGCTTTAAAAGATTTAATTGACGCATTAACTACAAGAGTTGCTGCACTAGAAACTCCAGCAGCTTAATAAATAAGTATACATATGGTACAAAATAGAATAATATTTTTTGCAACATCTGTTCAACCTAATCCGGAAGAAATAGACTATTGGGTTGACTTATCTGATAATCCTTATGGTGGTAGCATTAAATATTTCAATGGAACCGAATGGGTAAGGCTGGCTGCCTCTGGTGGTATACCTGATCTTAGCAACTACTATACTAAAACATAGGTAAACAAATTGCTTAATGGTAAAGCAAACATTAGTGATGTAGATAGTAAAGTAGATGATGAAGAAGTAAAAGATGTAATAAAGGATATACAATTTAATACTTCAAATCCTAATGGCATTACTATGGTAATGTTTAAGTATGATGGAAGTAATGATTCTATATCTTTACCTATAGCATCTACTGGATCAGCTGGTATTGTCACATCTAAAGACTTCTTAGACTTTGTTAAGCAGCATCAGTTGTAGGAACTTCATACTGAAATGATTGATACCTTTGCTGATGTTCGTGCAAAGTATTAGAAGAAACTCATTGCAGGTTTAAACATTGAAATTGATCAAGAAACTAATGTAATTAGTGCATCTGGTGATCTAGCTGTACAATGGGATAATATTACTGGTAAACCAGACTTTAAACCAGTAGCTACATCTGGTGATTATAATGACTTAATTAATAAGTTAAAGCCAGGTAAAGATGTTAGTATTAGTGAAGATAATACAATTAGTATTGCTATTGATTCAGATTCATTGGAACAGTCTTTAGCTACTTTACAAAGTAATATAGATAAAGAAGCTGCTACTGCTCGTGCTGCTGAAACTAAATTAGGCAATGATATAGCTACTGAGAAGAATAGAGCTCAATCTGCTGAATAGACTATTAGTACTAATTTACAGAATGAAATTAATAGATCTACTCAAGTAGATACTCAACATACTAATGCTATAAACAAGGAAGTACAGGATAGAAAAGAAGCTATTGCTACAGAAGTTAGTGATAGAAATGCAGCTATCTTAGTAGAAACTAATAGAGCTAAGGCTAAAGAAGAAGAACTTGATAATAAGATTACAGATCATACTGCTGCAACTAATGCAGCATTAGCATTAAAAGCAGATAAGTCTGACACTTATACTAAGGCACAAGTAGATGCTAAATTATCTGGTGCTTATAAAGTAAAAGGATCTAGTACATTTGAAGCTCTACCTAAAGACAACAATGTAGTTGGTGATGTATATAATATTACTAATGCGTTTAACTTAGGTGGTAAGCATTATGATGCTGGTACTAACGTAGTATGGACTGAAGATGGTTGGGATGCTTTATCAGGTTCATTTGATACTACTGCTATTGAAGGTAGTATTCAAGAAGTAGCTGATAACTTAGCTCAAGAGATACTTGATAGAACTCAAGCTGATACTACTATTAATAACAATGTGTCTTCACTTACTAATAGAGTAAAAGTGAATGAAGATAAACTTACTATTATTAATGGTAATGAATCTACTACTGGTTCTATAGCTAATGCTATTAAACAGGCTAAATCATATACAGATACTACTGTAACAGCTGAATAGACTAGAGCAGAGAAAGCAGAATAGAAACTAACTAGTGATTTAGCTAGTGAAGTAACTAGAGCTAAAGGTGCTGAGTCTGCTAATGCTACAGCTATAGCAAATGAAGTAGAAAGAGCTACTGGTGTAGAAGAGACATTGAATAGTAATATTACTCAACTGTAGACTCAAAAAGTAGATAAAGTTGAAGGTAAAGGTCTTAGTACTAATGATTATACTACTCCTGAAAAGAATAAACTAGCTGCTATTGAAGCTGAAGCTAATAAGTATGTATTACCTGCTGCTACAGCTAGTGCATTAGGTGGTGTTAAGATAGGTAGTAATATAACATTAGCAAATGGTGGTACTATTAGTATAACTAAGGCTAATGTAACTAGTGCATTAGGTGTAGATCCTACTACTACTTATGTAAAGAAAGCTGGTGATACTATGACTGGTATACTAAATATTAAGAATTCAGAAGGAACTCAATTAGAATTATTCAGTACTGCATCTGACGGTGGTGCGTATATGAGATTCTATCCTAACAATTAGACAGATAATAAATGGTATCTTGGTGTTGGAACTAATTAGACTCTCAACCTTGGTTATAATACTGTTACTAAAGCTTCATTTGGAGATGGATAGTTATCATTAACAACTAGTGCTAATCTAGCCCCTATTAAAACTAATTCTACTACTCTATGTACTAATCTGAATGCAGATATGGTAGATGGATTCAATGTATCTGATGGAGAAAATACTGGCATCCATTATACTAAATATTACCCAAAAGGAGATAATAGTGTCAGATGGATAAAATTAGCAACTTTACCTTTAAAATCAGATGAAATTAGTTCTGGTAAATATATTATGTTTGAAATAGTAGGTGGTGGAGATTATGGATCATATTAGTATTGTTATTCAACATTAATTGCTAGTACAAGAAATATAGAATATGTAAAATTAGTTAAACAACAAAGTTCTATTTATAATGGGGGTGACCAATTCGTAGCAGGATATGTTGTTACATCTGCAAATGTAGAAATATGGTTGGGATAGAATACAAGCTATTCGACATCTTTGTGTATTACATGCAAGAATAAAAATTTAGCTACAAATGTATTAACTGCATCTCCAGTTAATACACAACCACAAAATTTTGTGTTAGGAGAAATTGTTACATTAGATGCTCCAGACTGGTATGGTGTATCATGGTCAGAGACATCATCTAATCCAGATTGTACTCGTATTGGTAATATGGATATGCATAGAACATTACCTATATAGAGTATGATGAAACCATTTGCTTTTAATTGTGGTCAACCTCATTTTAAAGATTAGTATATTCCTGTAAAAGAGAATTTTACAAGCGGCTAGTATTCTCATAATGTAAACGATTCGTTATCTCAAGCAACTAATGACGTAAATATAATGATAAAAATACCAGAATTTTGGTATACTGATGACTATAATTTTAATACAAAAACACATAATTTAAAAATATGCCAGCACGCTAAATCTGGATGGAATCATCATAAAGAAGCATATGTTAGCGCATATGAATTATATAATTTAAACGGTAGAGCGATAAGTAAAAGAGAAAATATTCCCACTGTTAACTTTACTAGAGCTAATGGTAGAACTTGGGCTAGAGCTAATGGGTTTGATGGAGAAGCTAAATGGAATCTTTATACATATGAAGAACATAGAGCTATATGTCATTTATTCTTAGTAGAATATGCTACTAGAAATAGTCAAAAAGCAGTTAATACTACATTAACAGTTGAAGGATTTAGACAAGGTGGATTAGGTTCTGGTTGTACTACAGGAATAGCAACTATCAACGGAGCTCAAACTTGGTCGTTTATTCCAACTGGAAGTTCTGATAGTCTAGGTAGTGGTTCTGGTGAAGTCACAGTAACTATACAACAGACTGATTCATCTGGTTCTAATACTTCTACTATTACACGTAAATGTAATAGATATAGGGGGATTGAAAATCCATTTGGTCATGTGTGGAAACATACCGATGACGTTATTAGTATTTATGGAGGAGGCTATAGGACTTGGTATAAATCTATTAAACCAGAACAGTTTGCTAATAATAAAAATACTAGTTATAAACCTTTAACAACAGCAACAGTTGTGGCAGGTTATAAAACTGAAATTAGAGCTACACCTACTTGTGATTTCTTTGCAGCAGCTTGTACCAATGGATCAGAATCTACATACTGGTGTGATTATAACTGGGATAATACTGATGCTTCAGAACATTGTTTGTTAATCGGTGGTTGCTCTGACGATGGCGGCTCGGCGGGTCTGTTCGCTCTTGTTTCCGGTAATGGCGTTGTTGCTGAGCCACTTGCCCACAGCCTTGCCATTCAATTTTTTGGTAGCTTCCACGATAGACAGCCTCCTTAATTACTGATTTGCCGCAGCTGTGTCAGGTGCGGTCTCGAACTGGGTAGCCAGCGCCATGATGTTCTCCTGCGTGGCATCCTTACCGTTGATAAAGCCGGTGATGCGGCCATCGCACATGACCATGACACGGTTGGACATACCAATGATCTCGCTCATTTCAGAGGAGATCATGATAATGCTCTTGCCCTGCTTGGCCAGATCGGCGATGATGCAGTAAATTTCGTACTTTGCACCGACGTCGATGCCACGGGTAGGCTCGTCCAGAATGAGAACATCGGGGTTGTTGGCCAGCCACCGGGCGATCAGCACCTTCTGCTGGTTGCCGCCGGAAAGGCTCTTGATCTGGGTCTTGGGGCTGGGCACCTTGATGGCCATCTTTTCCTTGTTGGTAGCCACTAGATCGAGGATCTTTTTGTT
>OHPD01000498.1_pt1 | contig 24980 bp, 19 predicted proteins | sample 1577641 | NCBI WGS metagenome assembly OHPD01 (sample SAMEA3879532, study PRJEB24766) | human gut metagenome | biome: human-associated habitat; feature: feces | place: USA | collected 1985/1987
TCATCAACGATTGCGAAGTTCGGGGTAACGTGGCTGTCAAGGCATGGGTTCCCGCCTTCATCCGCACCTCACCTCAATAATACCCATCATAGGTCATTTTAAAAGTCATTCGATTGCGGCGATGCCGAGTTGAATGACTTTTTTTTGTTTTCGATGCCGTCAACCACAACAAATATTACAAAAAATAATATCAGCGAGACTTCAGAATATCTAGGGAAAATAGGCGGTATGTGAAGAAAATTTCGTAAATTTGCGCCCGAATATCCTAAAAGAACTATTCAGGGAAATGAAAATCATACGAAAGGTCGACGAGCTGAAAAATGCCGTCGCCAGCTTCAAGGCCGAGGGTCGCTCGGTGGGTCTGGTACCCACGATGGGCGCCCTGCATGCCGGCCACATCTCTCTGGTCGACCGCGCCCGCCGCGAGAACGACGCAGTTGTGGTGAGCGTGTTTGTCAACCCCACTCAGTTCAACAATGTCACCGACCTCCAGACCTACCCGCGCACCGAGGAGGCTGATTGCAGCAAGCTCGAAGCCGCAGGTGTTGATATAGCATTCATCCCCACCGTCGAGGAGATGTATCCGCAACCCGACACCCGCCAGTTTGATCTCGGCGAAGTTGCCGCCGTGATGGAAGGCCCCATGCGTCCCGGCCATTTCAACGGTGTGGCACAGGTGGTGAGCAAGCTCTTCAGCTTTGTAAACCCCGACCGCGCATATTTCGGCGAGAAGGATTTCCAGCAGATCGCCGTGATCCGCCGCATGGTGGAGATCGAGAAATTCCCCATCGAGATTGTCGACTGCCCTATATGCCGCGAAGCCGACGGGCTGGCTCTGAGCAGCCGCAACGTGCGTCTTACTCCCGAAAACCGCGCACAGGCTCCCATGATTCACAAAACGCTCCTCGAGAGCGTGGACTGGGCCGACACACTCCCGCTCGACGAGACCCGACGCAAGGTTGTCGAACAGCTCAACGCCATCCCCTTCATGGAGGTGGAGTATTACGAAATTGTCGATCCGCTGACCATGCAGCCTCTTCAGAGCTGGGACACCCCCCACAACGGCAACGCCGTGGGATGCATCACCTGCTATTGCGGCGATGTGCGCCTGATCGACAATATCAAATACAGACGCTGATCATATTTCTCTTAATCCTGAAGAAGAAAGATGAACGTTGAAATAATGAAATCCAAAATCCACCGCGTCACCGTCACTGAGGCTGACCTTAATTATATAGGCAGCATCACTATCGACGAGGACCTGATGGATGCCGCCGACATTCTGCCAAACGAGCATGTCTACATCGTGGACAACAACAACGGCGAGCGCTTCGAGACCTACGCCATTCCCGGCAAACGAGGTTCGGGCGTGATATGCCTCAACGGCGCCGCCGCCCGTAAAGTGCAGAAAGGCGACATAATTATCATAATGGCCTACGGCACTATGCCTTACGAGGAAGCACGCAATTTCACCCCTCGCGTGATTTTCCCCGACACGGCCACCAACCGACTCTAACTCCCATACATCCCCGCATATGTTTGAGAATCTTAGTGAGAAACTCGAGAGAAGTTTCAAAGTACTGAAAGGTCAGGGCAAAATCACCGAAATCAACGTTGCCGAGACCATGAAGGAGGTGCGTCGCGCCCTCCTCGACGCCGACGTCAACTACAAGGTGGCGAAATCATTCACCGACACCGTCAAGCAGAAAGCCCTCGGCCAGAATGTGATCAATGCCATCAAGCCTCAGGAACTGATGGTCAAGATCGTTCACGACGAGCTGGCCACGCTCATGGGTGGCGACACCGCTGCCGTGAATCTCTCGGGCAATCCCACGGTGATTCTCATGTCGGGTCTGCAGGGTTCTGGTAAAACCACTTTCTCGGGCAAGCTCGCCCGCAAGCTGAAAAGCGAGAAGGGGCGCCGGCCTCTGCTGGTGGCTTGCGACGTATACCGTCCCGCCGCCATCGAGCAGCTGAAAGTGCTCGCTGAGCAGATCGACGTACCGGTCTACACCGAGGAGGGGAGCAAAAACCCCGTTGAAATCGCCCGCCACGCCATCGACTATGCCAGGCAGAACCATCTCGATCTGGTAATTGTCGACACCGCAGGCCGTCTGGCCGTCGACGAGCAGATGATGGATGAAATCGAAGCCATCAAAAATGCCATCAAACCACAGGAAACTCTCTTTGTGGTCGACGCCATGACAGGTCAGGATGCTGTAAACACCGCCCGCGAGTTTAACGAACGTCTCGACTTCGACGGCGTGGTACTCACCAAGCTCGACGGCGATACCCGCGGCGGCGCGGCACTCTCGATCCGCACCGTGGTCACCAAGCCTATCAAATTCGTCGGCACGGGCGAGAAACTCGATGCCCTCGACCTCTTCCACCCCGCCCGTATGGCCGACCGAATCCTCGGCATGGGCGACATCGTTTCTCTCGTGGAAAAGGCTCAGCAGCAGTTCGACGAGAAACAGGCACAGGAACTTCAGCGCAAAATCCAGCGCAATCAGTTTAACTTCAACGACTTCCTGACCCAGATTCATCAGATAAAGAAGATGGGCAACCTTAAAGATCTCGCTTCAATGATTCCGGGTCTGGGCAAAGCCATCAAGGATGTCGACATCGACGACAACGCATTCAAAGGCATTGAAGCCATAATCAGCTCCATGACTGCCGTAGAGCGCGAGAAGCCCGAAATCATCAACGCAAGCCGCCGCAAACGCATTGCCGCCGGCTCGGGAACCACCGTGCAGGAGGTCAACCGACTGCTCACCCAGTTTGAGCAGACCCGCAAGATGATGAAGGCCGCCACACAGATCAAGAACCCCATGAAGATGATGCGCGCCATGCGAGGCCGCCGATAAATCCCCCCGAATTCCCACCACGGGCCGGGCTTCTCTCCGGCTCCCAAACAATAACCAGCAGTGACTAAGATTGACGGAAAACAGACGGCCGCCGACATCAAGGCCGAAATCGCCGCCGAAGTGGCTCAGATGATAGAGCGCGGCGAAAAGCGTCCCCACCTTGCAGCCATCCTCGTAGGGCACGACGGCGGCAGCGAAACCTACGTTGCCTCCAAAGTAAAAGCCTGCGAGGAATGCGGTTTCAAATCCACACTTATCCGTTTTGAGGATAACGTGGACGAGCAGACTCTCCTCGACGCCGTCGATGGTCTCAACAATGATCCCGACGTTGACGGTTTCATTGTGCAGCTCCCCCTGCCCCGCCACATTTCGGAGCAGAAAGTTATCGAGGCAATCGACTACCGCAAGGATGTCGACGGGTTCCACCCCATCAATGTCGGCCGTCAGTCGATCGGACTGCCATGCTTCCACAGCGCAACCCCCGCCGGCATACTCACTCTGCTCGAGCGTTACAACATCCCCACCAAGGGTGCCAACTGTGTGGTGCTCGGCCGCAGCAACATCGTGGGCAAACCTGTGGCCACCCTGCTGATGCAGAAAGGGTATCCCGGCGACGCCACCGTCACCGTGTGCCACCGCGCCACCCGCAATCTCAAGGAGATATGCCGCGAAGCCGACATAATCATTGCCGCCATGGGCGTGCCCGGATTCGTTACCGCCGACATGGTGAAAGAGGGCGCCACCGTCATTGACGTCGGTACCACCCGCGTGCCCGACGCCACCCGCAAAAGCGGCTTCCGCCTGCGTGGCGACGTGGAGTTTGACGAAGTGGCACCCAAGTGCGCCTTTATCACCCCTGTGCCGGGCGGTGTCGGTCCCATGACCATTGTGTCGCTTATGCGCAACACCCTACTCGCCGGCAAAAAGGCAATCTACAAGTAATTCCGCCGACGAATCCCAAAGGACTTTACGGCAACATACCGGTAACCTCAAAGGGTAATGAACTGCATCGTCGCCTCAGCCGTAGCTTTCTGTCTGGCCGTCACCACGCCCGACGAGGTTTCGATTGTTTTCGCAGGCGATGCCATGATGCACACCGGCCAGCTCGAAGCCGCCCGCAGGGGCAACGGAGTGTATGACTATTCCTACTGCTTCTCTGACATAGCTCCCTACGTCAGCTCCGCCGACTATGCCGTGGTGAATCTGGAGACGCCCGTCAGCTATCCACCCTATTCGGGTTACCCCACGTTCAACGCCCCCGCATCTTATCCACAGGCACTCTCGGCTGCCGGCTTCGACCTCTTTCTCACAGCCAACAACCACACCCTCGACCGCAGCGAAAAGGGGCTGAAACGCACCGTGGCGCTGCTCGACTCGCTCGGCTACGCTCACATCGGCACCTACACCAATCCATCGGAGCGCGCCGGTCGTATGCCGTTCGTCGCTAACATCAAGGGATTCAAAGTCGGTTTTCTTAACTACACCTATGGCACCAACGGCTTCTCGGTCAAAGGCGATGCCGTTGTCGACTATATCGACTCCACTCTGATCGCCGCCGACATAGCCGCCGCCCGACGCAAAGGCGCCGAGATTATAGTGGCCGCAATGCACTGGGGCGAGGAATACACCCTCACGCCGGTGGCATCAGAGAAAAAATGGGCACGCTTTCTCGAGAACAAGGGCGTGGACATAATCATGGGTGGCCACCCCCATGTGGTGCAGCCAATGGAATTCCGAAAGGGGGCCAAAACCGGCCGGCCAATGTTTCTGACATATTCCCACGGCAATTTCATCTCCAACATGATGACCGCCGACACGCGCGGAGGGGTGATGACCCGCGTCACACTCTCGCGCGACAGCCTCGGGCTGGCCTACATCAAAGAGGCTCGCTACAGACTCATATTCACCGAATCGCCCACCGACGGCACCTTCAAACCCGAACCGTCGCATTCCGATCTTCCGGCCTCCGCACTCTACCGGTTCTCCCGCGAAAACTATCGCGTGCTTCATGCCGACTCAGTCGGGGGCGCCTACCGCGCCCGCGCCCGCAAATTCGCATCCACCGCCCGCGCTCTGTTCACCCGCCACAATGTTGGTGACATCCTTCCGGAATAACACTTTGAATCCCGGCAGGAAATCTACGGCAGCCGTCCGCTGAGGAAGAGTGAGGAGAATGGCCGTTGCACTTCTGATAGGAATCTTTGAGGAATCTTTGGCAGCAAAACACAGCAAAAAAATACAGGAATTTGTTTGGTATTTCAAAAAATTGTCGTACCTTTGCACCGTCTTTGAAAGGAACGCCGCAGGCAACATACCACGGCAAAGCATCAAAGCAGATAAATGGTGAGATTAGCTCAGTTGGTTAGAGCGTCGGATTGTGGTTCCGAAGGTCGAGGGTTCGAGACCCTCATTTCACCCCAAAGCTCCCAAGGCTAAAACATGGCTCCCCTCCGGGGAGCTTTTTTTACGCCAAAACCAAACTTTTGCGCGCTGCGAAGCGTATTATTATAATCAACTTAATCTTACAACTAAAATGAAACTTCTCTCAATTGCAGCATGTGCAGCCGCTATCGTGGCTCTTGCATCATGCGGATCTAAAAAAGAAACCACACAGGACCAGCAGGCAGCAGCCGATAGCACAATCGTCAGCCTTAACGGCACCTACAACGTCTACACCATCAATATCAACGATTCTGTCTCAGTTGAGCCTGCCCAGGCCACTCCCGGCGAACTCTCGTCGATGACATTCAGCGACGGCCATTACACCGTGCAGACCAACTGCAATACAATCCAGGGCGATTTCACCCAGAAAGGTGACTCAATCCACTTCTCCGACGGTCTGAAAACCATGATGGCATGCCCCAACACTGAGGCCGAAGATCTCATGGTGCAGGTACTGCCCCGGATCAACAAAGTGGTAGCGCTCAACGACACCGTGACACGTCTCGATTCCGACGGCCCCGCCTATATCGTCCTCACCCCCGCGAAGTAATTCGACCTTATTATGCCAATTAGACCAATTAGACCAATTAGGCCAATTGGTCTAATTGAGGCTTAAACGGTAATCTGTCCCCTTTATTTCCTGAAAAAAAATTTGCAGACGTGCAACCTACAATGTAAATTTGTAGTCTAATCACAAACAACTATCTGCAATTGACTTCTATGGAACAGCAAGATTACAATCAGAACTACAACCAGCAGGGATATAACCAACAGGGTTACAGCCAGCAGCAAGGCTATCAACAGCAGGGTTATCAGCAGGCTTATAACCAGCAGTACAACCAGCAACAGGGCTATCAGCAGCAGGGCTATCAGCAGTCCTACACCCGTCCCTATGTTGAATCAACCATCAACAACGCGTTTAACTGCGGTCCCGAAGGGAAGAGCCGTGGCATCTTCTGCCTTCTCGCCCTTGTTGCAGGCTCTATCGGCCTACACTATTTCTACATCAACAAGGTAACAGCCGCCATCCTCACCATCGTGCTCACGATTGTCACCTGCGGCTGCTGGGCCATTATCCCCATCCTCCAGGGCATCATCATCCTCTGGAACCACACCAACGAGGAATTCGACCGCAAATTTGTCGCCTCCAAATCCTCGTTCCCCCTCTTCTGATTTCGCGGCCGACGGCCTTTACATCACAAAAAACAGAACGGAGATGTATCCACCTTCAACGGTAAGATACATCTCCGTTTTATTGTGTCGACATCACAATCCGGAGTGCCAGAGACATCGAAGTGTCAGAGACGAAAACCGGATTACATGTTCATGCCGCCGTCAACCTGGATCACCTGACCGGTGACGTAGGATGACATGTCGGATGCGAGGAAGGTAGCCACGTTGGCGATATCCTCTGTCTGGCCGGCGCGACGCAGGGGGATCTTGAGTTCCCATTCCTTGCGGATCTCTTCGGGAAGAGCGGCGGTCATTGCAGTTTCGATGAAACCGGGTGCGATGGCGTTGGCACGGATGCCGCGCGAACCCACCTCCTGGGCGATCGATTTGGCAAGAGCGATAAGGCCTGCCTTGGAAGCGGCGTAGTTGGACTGGCCGGCGTTGCCGTGCACACCTACCACCGATGCCATGTTGATGATTGATCCGTGGCGCTGACGGAGCATGATGGGAAGCACGGCGTGGATGAAGTTGAACGCGCTCTTGAGGTTGACGTTGATAACGGCGTCCCACTGGGCTTCGGTCATACGCATCATCAGACCGTCCTTTGTGATGCCGGCGTTGTTGACCAGGATGTCGATGGAGCCGAAATCCTTGTGAATTTCCTTGACAACCTCTTCGGTCTGGGCGAAATCGGCGGCATTCGAGGCATAGCCCTTGGCTTTTACGCCTAAGGCGACGAGTTCCTCCTCGGTTTTTTTGCCGTTCTCATCGATTACAAGGTCGGTGAAAGCTATGTTGGCGCCTTCCTTGGCAAAACGGAGAGCGATTTCTTTGCCGATGCCACGGGCGGCGCCGGTGATAATCGCTGTTTTTCCTTCAAGTAATTTCATAATTCAGTGATATTTATGATTTACGGGCGGCTATGCCGCATATAATAAAATCGAGAATAGCTTCCTGTGCACGGGCACGGTCAGTGCCGGCGTCCTCCAGATTGGGGAGCAGATCGGGCGCGTCGATTCCCTGCATAAGGGTCACTACAAGAGGCAGCATACGGCGGCTTTGCTCCTGCGAGAAATCGCCCGAAACAACGCCCTGGCTCAGTATTTCGCGAAGGATCTCCATCTCCTTCCGAGCGGCCAGACGGCGCGTCTTCTTGGCGCTGGTCGTATCGAGACGCATCAGCGGCAGCAGCGTTTCCTGCAGACCTCGGCGTTGCGGAGGGCAGGTGAGGATGGAGAACCGTGCCGAGAGAAATTCGCGCAACTTATCCACCGGAGCAAGATCGCTGCCGAGTATCTGCCGCTGACGGCTGACAATCTGCTCGCTTTCGCGCTCGATCACCGCCTGGTGGATCTCGCGCTTGTTCTTGAAATAGGTGTATATTGTGCGGCGCCCCTTATCCGAGGCATTGGCAATGTCGAGCATCGTGGTATTCTCCACCCCCTGATGTGCAAACAGCTGGCGTGCAACCTCGATAAGTTTGTCGCGCGTCTTCATAGCCATCCCTTTCGGGGCGTCATGCCTTTCGTTCATTGCCATATTTATGATAACGGAGATTGTGTCGCCGCTTGCGTCTGCAAAGTTACGGAAATTTATTCATTTATCAGTCCATTTGTCAAAAAATCTGAAAAACCACCCTGCAAGCAACCATATATTGTCACTATTTGTTAACTTTGCAAGTAAACCGCGGCAGTCGATGCCGCATTCCCGTTGCATATCGATGAAAACATCATATTATCGTTTACTTACTCTCCTCTGTTTTATAGCGATCGGCTGCGCTGTCTCGGCAGAATCCGTCATACGGTTTCCCCGCGACCGCGCATCGGTTGTGGCCGTGGTGGTCCGCGATCTGGCCACCGGCAAAGACATCGTCAGCCAGAATCCCCACAAGTCCATGCTGCCCGCCAGCACCATGAAATGCGTCACCACAGCAGCGGCTATAGAGGCCCGGCTCGACACCGCCCGGTTTTACACCGAGGTATTCACCCGCGGTCCCATAGTCGACGGGGTGCTCGCCGGAGATCTCGTGATCCGAGGTGCCGGTGACCCCACTACCGACTCCCGCCATTTCGATTCAGGCGTCGCATTCCTCAGCGAGATTGCCGACTCCGTGCAGCAGCAGGGAATCCGAAACATTCTCGGACGGGTTGTTGTCGACAACACTCTTTTCCCTGACAACGGCCCCAACGACCGATGGGAACTGGCCGACCTACGCTACGAGTATGGCTCCGGCCTCTATTCGCTCAACTATCTCGACAATGCCCGCGGAGGCCGTTCGATGCGTGATCCCGAAGGCACATTCTCCGCAGCCCTCACCGACACACTGCAACTTAGAGGCATCCCCGTTGAACAGCGCAAACTCGACGGTGATCCAGAGGGATTCCCCCTGTCACACCTGCTGACTCACCTGTCGCCCCGCGGCAACGAAATAATGACCAGCCTGATGCACCGCAGCGACAATATGTTTGCCGAAGGCATACTGCGCATGCAGGCTCCCGGCGACGATCTCGACACGGCAATCAAGCGCGAATGCCAAATCTTAACCGACAAGGGGATAGATCTCGACGTCAGCAACATATACGACGGATCGGGTCTCTCCCGCGAAAACCGTCTTACCGCACGAGTCCTGACCGACGTGCTTGCTTCGATGGCCTCCACCTCAGGAAAATCCGAAAGCTACATATCCCTGTTCCCGCTTGCCGGGGAGGAGGGCACCGTGAAAAGCCTGCTTAAAGACACACCTCTGGCAGGCAAAATGGCGCTGAAAAGCGGCAGTATGAACGGCGTGCTGTGTTACGCCGGCTACAAACTTGATGACAACAGCAAGCCTACACATGCCGTAGTGATTTTTGTCAACAATTTCAAATGCCGGAGCAGCTACGTGCGTGACTCAATCGGAAAATTTCTGTGTCGTCAGTTTCTATAATACTTATGAATCCTACAATCGACATATGAATCCTACAATCGACAGAATGCTTGAGCTTACGGCCGACATTGCCGACGAGCTTTTGAAAATAAAAGATTCGGGGCGCGATGCCCTCCCCGCTGAGCTTAAGCTCAACATAATCTCATTGGCCGAAATCGCATCGGGCACTCCCGATGCCGCGCCCGAACCCGAACCTGTCCCGGATCCGGAACCCATTCGGGAATCTGAACCCGTTCCCGAGCCGGAACCAATTACTTCAACAGAAGAAGTTGAGGAAACCACTATCGCCGAGGTAGCAGCAAGCGCCGAATTCGAGGAGGAGGAGGACGCCGACATCAATCCTGAACCTGAGCCGGAATCCATTCAGCTCCCCACTCCCGAACCGGAACCGGAGCCGGAGCCTGTTTCCGAACCGGAACCGCAACCGGCATCCGAGTCTCAATCTGTGCCTGCCCCGGAAACCGTATCGGAGCCTGACACAGAATCGAAGCCCGAAACAGTGCCTGTTTCTGAAACCGTGTCGGAACCACAGCCCGAACCGGAGAAGAAAGCGTTCCGGATAGCCCCGGCGGCGCTGCGGCAGGCTTTTTCCATCAACGACGCATTCCTCTTCCGTCGGGAAATATTCGGAGGCTCCAAAGAAAGTTTCGACGAAGCTCTCGCGCACATGGCTAACCTCAATTCTCGCCGTGCCCTTCAGGAATATCTTGTCGAGGATCTGGGGCTGAATCTCAACGAATCGCCCGGACGTGAGTTTTATGACACTCTTGAAGTTTTTTTCTGATTTATTGCTATAAATTAAAAAAAGTCGCTAACTTCGCAACCGAGAGCAATCGTATATTCCGAATATGAACAACAGCAACAAAGCAGCCGGAAAGCTCTTCGTGGTGCCTACACCGGTGGGCAACCTTGCCGACATGGCGCCAAGAGCAGTAGAGACTCTTCGCCGGGCCGACCTGATCCTTGCCGAGGATACGCGCACAAGTTCCGTGGTAATGCGCCATTTCGACATCGGCACTCCCCTGCTTTCGCATCATAAGTTCAACGAACACGAAACGGTAGAGCCCCTTGTGGAGCGTCTGCTCGGCGGCGAGACCATAGCTCTTGTATCCGACGCCGGCACGCCTGCCATATCCGACCCTGGGTTCATGCTCGTGCGTGCATGCCGTCGCGCGGGGGTGGAAGTAGAGACACTTCCCGGTCCCACGGCTTTTGTGCCCGCACTGGTCAATTCGGGGCTGCCTTGCGAACGATTCTGCTTCGAAGGGTTCCTGCCTCCCAAAAAGGGAAGAGCCACACGTCTGGCGCAACTTGCCGAAGATGAACGCACATTCATCATCTACGAGTCGCCCTTGCGGCTGCTCAAAACATTGAAGGAACTGGCCGCAGCGTGCGGTCCCGACCGCGACGCATCAGTCTCGCGCGAGATTTCAAAACTCTACAACTCCACCCACAACGGCACCCTCGGAGAGCTTGTAAAATATTTCTCCGAGAACTCTCCGCGCGGTGAAATTGTTATAGTAATTGCGGGCAACAAAGCTGAAAAAGGTGCCCGCAAAGTTCACCACAACAAATACCGCAACGCCGACTCCTGTAACGCATCGGACGTAGCGGACGAAACAATTTAAGACCAACGCTTTTAACTATTTAAATTATGAAATTCTACAAAGTAGCCCTCGCAGCTCTGGCAGCCATGTCGCTCACCACAGCCTGCAACAAAACCGGCAACTCGGGTGCTCCCACCACTTCCGATTCTCTGCATGTGGCGCTTGCCAATCAGGATTCGCTTCTCGTGATTCTAAATGACATCACCGAAGGCATGACCCAGATCAAACAGATGGAAAATCTCCTCTCGTCGGGCGGCATGGGCGCCGAAACTCCTGACCAGCGCCGACAGATCCGCGAGGACATGATGCAGATCCAGCAGGCTCTGGAGCAGCGCCGCCAGCGCCTCGAAGAACTCGAAAAGCATCTCGCTGCTTCCATCCAGAACAATGTGTCGCTGCAGCGCGCAATCAAAAACCTCAAAACCCAGATTGCCCAGCAGGAATCCACCATCAAGACTCTTGAAGGCCAGCTCGCCGACGCCAACGTCCAGATTGAAGGCCTCAACCAGACTGTGACCACCTTAGGAGAAGAAAAAGACTCCCTGACCAACGCCGTGAACGCTGAAACATCAGCCCGCGCAGAGGCCGAACGCCGCGCAACCGAGCTTGCCGATCAGATGAACACCTGCTACTTCGCGCTCGGCACCGGCAAGGAACTCAAAGAACACAACCTCATGTCGTCGGGTTTCCTCCGCAAAACTAAAGTGCTCCCCCAGAATTTCGATCAGGGCTACTTCACCAAAGGTGATAAGCGCACATTACGCACCATCAACCTCGGCTCGAAGAAAGCAAAGGTCATGACAAACCAGCCCACCGACTCATATGAGATCGTTGAAGGTGCCAACGGCGTGAAGATTCTCAAAATCACAAACCCCAACCGTTTCTGGAACCAGAGCAACTTCCTCGTGGTCAAAACCGACTGATCAGATTAAATATATAACCATTCAGTTGATACCTATTTGGGCGCTGTGTCAAAATGCTTGACACAGCGCTTTTTCTATCCGGATGGGAGGGTGCTGTCAGAATGGTTCAGATGGTAGGAGCTTGGAGGTGAGGCTGATGGGAGCAATCTGTAGATTGTGACCGAGGCCGAACACTTCAAGCGACGACCCAGATGAGCCATTATGACACACCCTCTTGTCGTGGCCTGTCGGGCGATCGTTTTATCCGAGTGTGGCAAGGGAGGCCCGGAGCGCGGAGAGGCGCTGCTCGGTGTCGGCCTGTTTGCGACGTTCGGCTTCGATTACGGCAGCGGGAGCTTTGGTCACGAAACGTTCGTTGGCGAGTTTTGCCTGAATCTTTTTGAGGAAGTCGGCATGGTAGGCGATCTCCTTTTCAATTTTCGCTTTCTCGGCTTCGACATCGATGCTCGAGGCCAGAGGGATGGCAAACTCCGTTGTGTCGACAATCATGCCGGCGGCCGGACCTTCGGGCTTGTTGCTGTTGCCGACAATGTCCGATATGTTGGCGAGCTTCTGCACCAGTGATTCCACGCCTGTCGAGAGACATGTATTGCGGCCGATGACCAAAAGCTGCAGTGCATCGCGCTGCGGCAGGTTCTTTTGAGCACGGACACCGCGGACAGCAGTGACAATCTGCAGTGCGAACTCCACTTCCTTGAGCAGACCGGCATCGACTTCGCCTGCCTGAGGCATCATCTGTACCATGAGAGATTCGCCTTGACGACGCTCCTCGAGGTTCTGCCACAGCTCTTCGGTGATGAAGGGCATGAAGGGGTGCAGTAATCGCAACTGTCGGTCGAAGAACTCAACGGTGGTGCGGTAGACATCTTCCGCCACAGCCTTGCCATAGGCAGGTTTCACCATTTCGAGATACGACGAGGAGAAATCGTCGCGAATGAGACGGTAGAGCAGGTTGGCTGCTTCGGAGATACGGAATTTCTCCATCAGGTCGTTCACCTCGGCGATGGCTGCGTTGAGACGTGAGCGGAACCAGCTGATGGCAGCACGGTCGGCATCGCTGACCTCCTGACGCTGAGTGCCTTCGGCAGGTTCTCCCCATTGGGCGATCAGGCGGAATACATTCCATAGCTTGTTGGAGAAGTTGCGGCCTGTCTCGCAAAGTTTTTCATCGAAAAGGATGTCGTTGCCGGCGGGAGCCGAAAGCATCAGTCCGAGACGCACACCATCGGCGCCGAAATCCTCGATGAGTTTCAGCGTGTCGGGAGAGTTGCCCAGCGACTTGCTCATCTTTCTTCCGAGCGAGTCGCGCACAATACCGGTGAAGTAAACGTTGTTGAAGGGCTGCTTGCCCATATACTCATATCCGGCCATAATCATGCGGGCTACCCAGAAGAAGATAATGTCGGGACCGGTGACCAGCGTGGCTGTGGGATAGTAGTAGTTGATTTCGTCGTTGCCGGGATTGTTGATGCCGTCGAAGAGAGTAATGGGCCATAGCCACGACGAGAACCAGGTGTCGAGAGCGCCTTCGTCCTGCACGAGATCTGATTCGCATATGTCGCTGCAACCTTCGATTGCATGCACCTTTTCGAGAGCTTTTGCTTTGGAAGCCGCAACCACTACGGCCTCTTTTTCGGGCTGAGCGGGATTGCGATAATAATATGCCGGGATGCGGTGTCCCCACCATAGCTGGCGGCTGATGCACCAGTCCTGTATGTTTTCAAGCCATACGCGGTAGGTCGATTTGTATTTTTCAGGCACGAAGCGGATGATATCGTCCATTACCGGTTTGAGCGAAATGTCGGCGAAATGCTTCATGTCGATGAACCACTGGAGCGACAGGCGAGGTTCGATAGGAACCTTTGTACGTTCCGAAAGTCCCACATTATTTACATAGTCTTCGACCTTTTCCATCAGATTGGCTTCGGCGAGGTCGCGGGCGATTTCGTCGCGGACAACGAAACGGTCCTTGCCCACATACAAGCCTGCGACTTCGGCCACGGTTCCATCTTCGTTGAAGATGTCGATCGACTCGAGGTTGTGTGCCTTGCCGAGCATGTAGTCATTCTTGTCGTGGGCAGGAGTGACTTTCAGACAGCCGGTGCCGAAATCAACCTCCACATATCGGTCCTCGATAACGGGAATTTCGCGGTTGACAAGCGGCACAATCACTTTTTTGCCTTTGAGCCAGGCGTTTTTGGGGTCTTTCGGGTTTATGCACATAGCAGTGTCGCCCATGATGGTCTCCGGGCGGGTGGTGGCTACCACTGCATACAGGCTACCGTCGTTGTCTACGTGCACCACATTCCCCTCTTCAGTGGCTTTGGCAACGTCGAACGACGCATCCTGACAGCCGGGCGCGAGATAATAGCGCAGGTAGTAGAGTTTCGACTGCTCCTGCTCGAAGTACACTTCGTCATCAGAGATGGCTGTGCGGTTAACAGGGTCCCAGTTGACCATGCGGAGGCCGCGGTAAATCAGCCCCTTTTCGTAAAGGTCGCAGAAAACCTTTGTGACCGATTCCGAACGCAACGGATCCATTGTGAAAGCGGTGCGGTCCCAGTCGCATGAGGCACCGAGTTTGCGGAGCTGCTGAAGGATTATGCCGCCATGGTGATGCGTCCAGTCCCATGCATGTTCGAGAAACTGCTCACGGGTGAGATCGGTTTTCTTGATACCCTGGGCGGCAAGCTTGGCAATCACCTTAGTCTCGGTGGCGATGGAAGCATGGTCGGTGCCGGGCACCCAGCAGGCATTCTTGCCCTGCATGCGCGCACGGCGGATGAGGATGTCCTGAATGGTCTCGTTGAGCATGTGCCCCATGTGGAGAACTCCGGTTACATTGGGGGGAGGGATAACGATGGTATAGGGTTCGCGGCTGTCGGGCCTGGAGCTGAAAAGTTTATGCTCCATCCAGTAGGCATACCACTTGTCTTCAACCTCTGCGGGGTTGTATTTGGCTGCTAATTCTTTCATTCGAAATCAAATTTGGCGCAAATTTACGAAAATTCACTGAAATTGCGTACTTTTGCAGTTAAATAATGACATCCCCCGTTAACCTATATAAATATTAACCTCATATCAACATGAACAAAACTCTTCTGCCCGTGGCGGCGGCATCGCTGATTGCCCTGACCACCGGTTGCAGTAATCATGAAAGCATGATTGAGAAACCTGATTTCAAAGCCAATGCCGACAGCGTGTTTGACATTGACGCTCTCGAGGCTCTTGGCAGAGTGTCGAATCCCCAGGTGTCGCCCGACGGCAAAAAAGTGCTCTTCGGCATCGCTTACGAAAGTGTTGAGCAGAACAAGAGCAACAACGAACTCTATGTGATGAACCTCGATCGCACCGAGCCTCGCCGCATTACCCGCACAGCCGACTCGGAGCAGGATGCCGTGTGGATCGACGGTGGCAGCAAAATCGCCTTCATTGCCGCTCACGACGGCAAACCCCAGATGTGGGTGATGAACGCCGACGGATCAAACCGCCATGTGGTCAGCAATCTTGAAAACGGCGTCAGCGGTTTCAAGGTATCGCCTGACGGCAAGAAAGTGGTTGTGGTTTCCACAGTAAAATATGGCCGCACAGCTCAGGATGTCTATCCCGATCTCACCAAAGCCACCGGACGGCTGATCGATGACCTGATGTACAAACATTGGGACGAATGGGTGACAGAAATTCCTCATCCTTTCGTGGCCGACTTTGACAACTACCGTCTGAGCAACGTGGTTGATGTGATGGATGGCGAACGTTTTGAATCGCCCATGAAGCCTTTCGGAGGCATCGAATCCTTCGCCTGGTCGCCCGATTCAAAAAATCTGGTCTACGTGAGCCGTAAAAAGGAGGGAATGGAATATGCCCTTTCAACAAATTCCGACCTCTATTGCTACGAACTTGCCACCGGCAAGACCCGCAACCTCACCGAGGGAATGATGGGCTATGACACCAACCCGGCATTTTCGCCCGACGGTTCTAAACTCGCATGGCTTTCGATGGAGCATGATGGTTATGAGTCCGACAAGAACCGTCTGTTTGTGATGGATATGGCCACTGGCGTTAAAACCGACCTCACAGAGGGTTGGGATTACACCATCGACCAGTTCGCATGGTTTCCTCAGGGCGACCGTATCTATTTCATCGCGCCTTATCAGGGCGTCGCCCCTATCTTCTCAATCGATTTAAAGACTAAAATTGTTGATAGAGTCACTGCTCCCGAGGATGTATGCGACTACGCCGCGCTTGCCCCCGTCGATGGCAAAACTCTGGTGACGATGCGTCATTCGTTCCTATATCCCAACGAAATTTTCAAAGTGGAGGACGCTGTGGCCTATCAGCTCACCGACGTCAATGGTGAAATATTCGATAAGGTTGAGCGACCCACATGCCGACAGGTGATGGTGCCCACTACTGACGGTAAACTGATGACCACCTGGGTGCTCTATCCTCCCAAATTCGACGAAACCAAGAAGTATCCCGCGATCCTTTATTGTCAGGGTGGACCCCAGCAGGCCGTAAGCCAGTTCTGGAGCACCCGTTGGAATCTGATGCTGATGGCTGCAAACGGCTATATTGTAATTGCCCCCAACCGCCGCGGTCTCCCCGGTTTCGGCACTGAATGGAATGCCCAGATTTCGGGCGACTACCCCGGTCAGAACATGCAGGATTACCTCTCGGCAGTCGACTATATGAAACAGCAGCCCTACGTCGACGGCAGCCACATCGGCGCTGTGGGCGCCAGCTACGGCGGTTTCTCTGTCTATATGCTTGCCGGTATCCATGAAGGCCGTTTTGCCGCATTCATCGCTCACGCAGGTATCTTCAACACCGAAGCACAGTATCTTGAAACCGAAGAGATGTGGTTTGCCAACTGGGATCTCGGCGGCCCCTTCTGGGATAAGAACAATCCTGTTGCCCAGCGCACTTTCGCCAATTCACCTCACAAGTTTGTCGACAAATGGGACACCCCTATTCTTGTCACGCACGGCGAATATGATTTCCGCATCCTCTCTTCGCAGGGCGAAATGGCATTCAATGCCGCCCGTCTGCGCGGTGTGCCTGCTGAAATGCTTATCTTCCCCGACGAGAATCACTGGATTCTCAAACCGCAGAACGCCATCATGTGGCAGCGTGTGTTCTTCCGCTGGCTCGACCGCTGGCTGAAACCCGGCTCCCCCCCCCCCTCCGAAGCCAACACTAACGCTTCTACCCCCGCCGCCGCCAACGCTCCCACCTCCGCCTCCACCGATTCCGTCAAATAACATTCCCCCCTACCACCTATAAAACCCGAAGCCTCCTTCCGAGACTCCGGGTTTTTGTTATTATAAATATGTTTATAAGCATAATTAATTGCCACCTCAAATAATTTCTTTACCTTTGCACATGAACCCCGCGATACGCGGTGCCTCTGAGGAGGAATAACACCGGGCATTGGGCGGTTCGTTAAATACGAAAGGCGTTTACCGACGCTTTATTTCTTGGCTCTTAGAAACGACCAATTTCAAAAGATGTAGTCGAGAATGAAGCAATAGTAGATGCCCCACGGGTGCGTATATATGTACTTCCAAAACATGTCATTTGAAATGGGCTGGAATTATTACATATACATACATCGCGGGGTCGTTTACCATTGCTCGTTTCACTACATCGGGCTTTGGTCGGCCTCTAAGAGCGGAATGAGCATGGTGAAAGGCTCCCGCTTTTCTTTTATCCATACCAATCATATATGTCATGAAGGAGTCAGTGGCTGCGATAGCTGATGGCTCGAATATTCGACAATATAGATCTTAAATTTACACAAGGTCTTCAAGATATAATTACAAATACCGGAGTCAAACGTGTTGACTTCTGTGTGGGTTACTTCAATCTTCGCGGGTGGGATTTAATACTTGATGAAATTGACAGCCTCGAAGGTGATTATGTCGAAGAGGAAAGCTCTAACACTCCGATTCTTCGTTATTGCCGTCTGCTTATAGGTATGCATCAACCGCCTAAGGAACTAATCAGATGGTTATATGGCAATGAAATATTTCAGCCTGATAATGAATTTGTTCGTTCGCAAAAAGTTCTTATCGCCCGCGACTTCCGGCGCCAGCTTCAAATTGGCATCCCCACCAAGCGCGATGAACAAACTCTGCGCAGACTGTCCAAACAGCTTAAAGATGGCAAAGTTTGTGTAAAACTTTATCTTCGGGAGCCGCTTCATGCGAAATTATATCTGGCTCACCGTCCGGATGACCGCTTCAATCCAATAATGTCGTTGATGGGCAGCAGTAATCTTACATGGTCAGGCCTGCGGGGTAACGGTGAATTAAATGCTGAATTTGCTGACCGCGACGAAACCCGAAAATTGTCAAACTGGTTCAACGACCGTTGGGATGATAAATTCTGTATTGATATTACTCAGGAACTTATTCAGGTGCTTGATGAATCATGGGCAGGCTTGCATGATATTCCACCCTACTATATTTATCTTAAAACTGCATATCATCTCAGCGAGGAAGCCCGTAACGGTATCAAAGAGTTTACTCTGACACCTGAATTCCGCAAAGAACTTTTTGATTTTCAGCAGACTGCCGTAAAAATCGCCGCGCGTCATTTGAGAAATGAAAAGCGTGGAGGTGCAATGATTGGCGATGTAGTTGGTCTCGGTAAAACTATAACGGCGTGTGCAATCGCCAAAATATATGAAACAACCTACGCGAGCAGCACTCTGATTATTTGCCCCGCAAATCTTCAGGAAATGTGGCGCAAATATGCCGTCAAATATGATCTGAAAGTTGATATTATGTCAATGGCCAAACCCATCGACGTAGATAACTCTCGCTATTACCGCCTGATAATCATTGATGAAAGCCATAACTTACGCAACGGAGCCAAAGGTTCGCGTTATAAAAACATCAAGACTCTAATCGACCGTCAGGACAGCAATGTACTTCTGCTGACAGCAACACCTTATAATAAAGACTTCTCCGACCTCATAAACCAACTGCGTCTGTTCATTTCCGATGACCGTGATCTTGGGATTCGCCCCGAGGCATATATTAAGAAAATCGGCGGAGAACGTCAGTTTCAGCATGACCACAGCGATATTTTCATTCGCTCTATCGCGGCTTTCTCAAAAAGTGACTGCATCGAAGACTGGAACGAACTGATGAAACTGTTTCTCATTCGCCGCACACGCACTTTCATCAAAGAAAACTACGCAAAACTCGACGAAACTAACGGTCGCAAATATCTCCTGTTTCCTAACGGTACTCGTTCTTATTTTCCCAACCGCCTTCCTAAGTCACTGAAATTTGACGTGTCCCCTGGTGACCAGTATTCGCGTCTTTACTCCGACAAAATGCTGTCGCTGATGGAAGACCTCGAACTGCCGCGCTATGGCTTGACTGCATTTATCAGAGAGGATAAATTTGATGAGGCATCAACGCTTGAAAAACAGATAATTGAGAATTTTTCCCGCGCAGGCCGTCAGCTAATGGGCTTCTGCCGTTCCACGTTTTTTAAGCGCATTGACAGCAGCGGTTTCTCATTCCTGCTGACCCTTTCACGTCATATCCTGCGAAATGCAGTGTTCCTCTACGCCTTGAAAAACAAGCTCCGTCTGCCTATCGGCGATGAAAATCAGCTTCCCGATGATTTCTTAGAAGACGGAGATGTCAACACCTCCATTTTGGATGACGCATTTGCAGTATCCGCTGTCCCGGCAGGCGAACTGCCTAAGATTTCAGTCGACTTTAATGATTATATGTCACGGGCGGAGAATTATTACAAATCAATCGACGGTAAGGACAACGTCTCCTTCATCGACTGCAAATACTTCAAAAAGACTCTCGCTCAAAAGCTGAAAGCAGACTGTGACAAGCTGATTGCAATGATTAAGTATTGTGGAGACTGGGATGCGTCGACCGATCAAAAACTAAATCTTTTGCAACAGATGCTCACCACTACTCACCAAAATGAGAAAGTGGTGATATTCTCCCAATATTCCGACACTGCCCGCTATATCTACCGCGAGCTTCGCCGCCGCGGTGTAGAGAACATTGCTGTTGTAACCGGTGGCACGGATAATCCCACTGCTGAAGTCGAAAAATTCTCACCGGTCAGCAACGGGAATGAGGTAATCACACCCGGGCAAGAGACCCGCATACTCATTGCTACAGACGTTCTCTCTGAGGGTCAAAACCTTCAGGATAGCCACATCATTGTCAACTACGACCTGCCATGGGCGATTATACGCCTTATTCAGCGAGCCGGTCGTGTTGACCGTATCGGGCAGAAAGCCGATGAAATATTCTGCTATTCATTTTTCCCGGCTGACGGGGTGGATCAAATAATTTCACTTCGTGAACGGTTGAACAACCGTATCAACGAAAACGCCAGCATCATAGGCTCCGATGAAATCTTCTTTGAAGGCAACGAACAAAACCTGCGGGATATGTTCAACGAAAAAGCCGGAGTGCTCGATGATGAAGATGACAGTGATGTTGACCTTTCTTCTCAGGCTTATCAGATTTGGAAAAACGCGGTAGACGCCAATCCGAAACTGAAAGAGATTATACCGAAGCTGCAGAATATGGTCTATTCCACCAAGCAGGTTGGCAGCATTGCCGACGCCGGCGTGATAACTTACGCCCGCACATATAACGATTTCGATGTGCTGACATGGCTTGCGCCCGATGGTTCGGTCATCAGTCATTCGCAGAAACGTATTCTTCAAGCTATGGCCTGCGGAATTGACACTGCGCAAACTACCCCCCTTGAAAATCATCATGAATTGGTGGGCCAGGCTATCAGGGCAGTTGAAAACGATAGTGCGGAAACAAATACTGCCGGTATTCTCGGCAACCGCTTTTCCACTCGCTACCGACTCGTAGAGCTGCTTGATTACTATTACAACCATACAGAGTCATTATTCTTTAGCGTAGAAGACAAGGAAGATTTGAAACTTGCAATTGATGACATCTACAATTATCCATTGCTCGACAACGCAAAACTAACCATCGGTCAGATGCTGCGCCGCAATCAGGATAACGATGAAATCGTGCAGTATGTACTCGATCTGCGCCGCAACAATCTGCTTTGCCGTCTTCCAATTGAAGAGAATGTTAACCGTGACCCGACTATTGTTTGTTCACTCGGCATGCGTTACAATCCCTAAATCCCGTTAACGATTATGTTGAAGAAAACGCAATTTATAAACCTTATTCGTCAGGGCGACTTCAAGGAGCTTTTCATTTCTGAGCTGGGATGGAACCGTTATCGCGGGCAGGGTGCTCTCCCCCCGATAACAGTTGACGATGTGGTGTACAATGTAGAATCTATAGCCATTCAGAAGGGTTTTCAGATATTGGTATGCGATGTTGATGCAATTCCGACACAGAGCCTTGCGCGAAAGATTGATAGCAAACTGCGCCGTCAGGCTGCCGACTATATTTGCATCTATCGGCTGCGAGGCACAGCCCATCATCTTTGGGTGGTGCCGGTGCGCACCAATGAGAAGCGCGACCTTGTGCTTGTAGAGTATGAGAATGAACAGAAGGCCGATTTTCTATACTCTAAAATCGACGGTTTTTCTTTCGAGTTCGGTGAAGACACCAATATTGTTGATATTCGCGCGAAAGTTCAAGGCTCTTTTGCTGTCAATTCCGAGAAAATCACAAAAGATTTTTACGCCGGTTTCAAGAAGCCGCACAAGGCGTTCGCCGATTTTATTACAGGCATTGACGACCACATAGCCACAAAGGATAACCGCAATAAGCAGTGGTATACTTCGGTTATGCTCAACCGTCTCATGTTCTGCTATTTTATCCAGAAGAAAGGATTCCTTAATCTTGATTATAACTACCTACGCAATAAATTACATTGGGTTCAGCAGGAACAGGGAGAAGACCGTTTCTTCAAATCGTTCTATCGAGGTTTTCTGGTTGAGCTTTTCCACGGTGGTCTCAACTCTCCGCGACATAGCCGCGAATTTGAGCAGATGTATGGCAAAATACCCTACCTAAACGGAGGTATGTTTGACGACCACCAGTTGGAGCGCGACTATGCCAACATAGATATAGCCGACAAAGCCTTTGAAGAACTCTTCGATTTCTTCGATACATGGAGGTGGCATCTCGATACCCGTATCACGGCCTCAGGCAAAGATATCAACCCTGATGTTCTCGGCTATATCTTCGAGCAGTATATCAACGACCGCGCCCAGATGGGTGCTTATTATACAAAAGAGGATATTACCGAATACATCAGTCGTAACACCATTCTGCCTTTCCTATTAGACAAAGTGAAGGCTGAATCTGCCGAAGCTTTCAAGCCCGATGGTTTTGTATGGCAAACATTGCGTGAAAGCGGCGACCGGTATATCTTCGATGCCGTTAAACATGGCTATGAATTGTTTAATGAAATCCCCGACAATATTCGCCGTGGCATCATCACGGAGGATATGCGCCGGGATTATTCCGAAACTCCCGTTAGCGAACTGCCTCAAGGGCATATTCCTTTGGCTGAACTTCGCTCTGACTGGAATACAAAAACGCCGGAACAATTCGGTCTCCCCACCGAGATTTGGAGGGAAACTATTGAACGCCTTCAGCGTTGCGGCGATATTTTTTCGAAAATCAAGAACGGTGAAATTACCAATATCAACGATTTCATCACTTATAATCTTGACATTCGTCGGTTTGCACTCGACCTGTTGGTATCAACTGACGACACTCGCTTTGTGAAGCATTTCTATAAGGCTCTCACCGAGGTTACCATCCTTGATCCTACTTGCGGCTCCGGCGCTTTCCTTTGTGCAGCCATGAATATACTCGAACCTCTCTATGAGGTGTGCATCGAGCGTATGCAGGAGTTCCAACTGCAGGGACGCGGCGATTTCAAGCAAGAACTTGCCGAAATTACAGACAAATATCGCTCAAATATCCAGTATTTCATTTTCAAGTCGATTATTCTGCGCAACCTCTATGGAGTTGACATCATGGCTGAGGCAACTGAGATAGCAAAACTCCGTTTGTTCCTGAAAATGGTTGCAGTGGTCGACGTTGACCACCGAGCCGAAAATCTCGGTCTTGATCCGCTCCCCGATGTTGACTTTAATATCCGATGCGGTAATACACTCGTCGGTTATGCTACCGAGGCTGACATCAAACGCGACTTAGAACACCCGAAAGATTTTCTTGAAGAAATTGCCAACCAGGAGTTTCAGGAACAAATAGAAGCGGAACTACCAAAAGTAGCCGCTGCATACGAATTGTTCAAAAAGGTTCAGCTTACGCAAGATGAAGATTTAGCTGCTTTCAAGCAGGCAAAAAAAGCCCTTCGCGAACGAATGGCTAAACTCAATCACATTCTGAATCTACGTCAACACCAAGCTAATGGCACCGGTAAATTTGATTCTTGGTTGGAATCTCACCAACCCTTTAACTGGATTGCTGAATTTTATCAAATAATGCACGGCAATGGTGGCTTTGATGTTATTATAGGCAATCCACCGTATGTAACGTTTACAGACAAATCACTACCTTATACAGTAAAGGGATATTCTACATATACTACTAAAAACTTATTCGCTTTATGTGCTGAGAGATTTAGAGCTATCGCTAATCAGTCCAACAACATCGGATATATTATCCCGCTAAGCGGTATGTCTATTGATGGTTTTGAACCATTACAAAAAGTAATGTACTCAAATACCATTTCATGGAACAGTTACTATTCTGGCGATAGAAATCCATCAGAACTATTTACCGGTGTAAAAATTCGTGCTGGAATATATATAAGTACGAATAGCTTACAGACGCACCAAAAATTTGTTTCTCGATATCTCAAGTTTCAGGCGTCAGAGCGTAGCATTCTATTTTCTAAAATTCGATATGTCGAATATTCCGAAGAAATTTCAGCTCCTAAAATTCCTTCCGAAGTAGGACGTTCGATAATAAAGAAAATCAATTCTTTCAAAGAAACACTGATCAGTAAATATAGTAATTCCACCCATATTTATTATCATGCTGCTCCTATCCATTGGGGGAAATCATTATATGATTTAACCCCATTGGTGCGCAACAAACTTAATATCGCGGACTCATATAAAACTCTTAATATTATGTCAGAATATAAAGAGTTTGCATTCTCGTTGTTAAATTCCAGCCTGTTTTTCTTTTATTGGATTGTCTATTCCGACTGTTACAATTTAACAAAGAAGTATTTCAACATCGGCATTCCTCCTGTAATTTCTTCAACTTTTAAGGATCTTGCGCAAACTTTAAGCAATGCCTTATTCGAAAAAATCCAGATTGCAGAATATACTTATAAAAATCGCGGAGTTGTACGATTTGCACAATTCTTTCCGAAACAATCGAAAAAAATTATAGACCAAATCGAAAATATATTGGGTGAAGCATACGGACTCACGCCCGAAGAAGTCGATTTTATAATTAATTACGATATAAAGTATCGCATGGGAGACGAATTGAGCAATGACTGATTATCTCGGAAACCGGGAGCTGTTGAAAAAGCATAAGGTCGGATTTCTTGCTTCGCGCAAGATTTCCACTTTGGCTGTGCTTCCGACTCTCGACTGGGCCTCTGAGATTGCTAAACGCGAAGATGTTGTAGTGGTAAGCGGTTTCCATTCACCACTTGAGCGCGACGTTTTGAATTTTCTTCTTCGCGGCTCTTGCGGCATAATTGTTGTTCTTGCCCGCGGAATGTACAAAGAAGTCCCGGAGCTATTCAGTGATGCTTTTGAGACTCACAGAGTGCTGTTCATCTCGAACGAACCCGACACTGTGCTTCGCGTAAGCCAAACGGGGGCTTCCCGCAGAAATGAATATATCGCCTCAATTGTTGACTCCATTGTCTTCCCGGCAATGCACCCGCAAAGTTCTCTCTTCATTATTTATAATAACATCCGAATTCATAAACCGACAAAGTGTATCTGGAGTCAATCGTTAGTGGACTCAAAAAATGAATAAGCAAATTCTTTAGCAGATGACAAAAATTAATTTTTGTCAGTTAGATGATTGATTTTTAATTA
>OHPD01000505.1_pt1 | contig 24838 bp, 24 predicted proteins | sample 1577641 | NCBI WGS metagenome assembly OHPD01 (sample SAMEA3879532, study PRJEB24766) | human gut metagenome | biome: human-associated habitat; feature: feces | place: USA | collected 1985/1987
GGTAGGTGGCCTCATCGTGGAACACAGGCACAGCCAGACGGCCGAAGCGCAGGTAAACAGGGCCCTGCATGGCGTAAGCGGCACGCACAGCGGCACGGGCCTCCACATCGTCTGCGGGGCAGATCACGGTCATGCCGGGCAGGCTGCGCATCAGGGCAAAGTCCTCGCAGCACTGGTGGGAAGCACCGTCCTCGCCCACAGAGATGCCGCCGTGGGTGGCACCGATCTTGACGTTCAGGCGGGGGTAGGCGATCGAGTTGCGGATCTGCTCAAAGGCACGGCCTGCGGCAAACATGGCAAAGCTGGAAACAAAGGGAACATAACCCATGGTGGCCAGACCTGCGGCTACGCCCATCATGTTGCCCTCGGCAATGCCGCAGTCGAAGTGACGGTCCGGGTGCGCCTTGCGGAACATGCCGGTCTTGGTGGCGGCAGCCAGGTCAGCGTCCAGCACCACCAGGTCGTCGTGGCCCTCGGCGGCCAGCTCCTTCAGGGTGTTGCCGTAGCTGTCACGGGTAGCGATCTTCTTCACTTCTGCCATCTTACTTGTCCTCCTCTTCCAGCGCGGCGTAAGCTGCATTCAGCTCCTGCATGGCCTGTGCGTATTCCTCATCGTTGGGGCCCTTGCCGTGCCAGTCAACGGAGTTCTCCATAAAGGAAACACCCTTGCCCTTGAGGGTATCCAGAATGATGCAGGTGGGCTTTTCGTTCTCAGCGTGGAAAGCGGCGATGGCGCTCTCAATGGCATCAAGATCGTGGCCGTTGATGGTCAGCACGTTGAAGTTGAAGGCCTTCAGCTTCTCCTCCAGCGGGGCGCTGTTCATCACGGTCTCGGTGGTGCCGTCGATCTGCAGATGGTTGCGGTCCAGCATAACGCAGAGGTTGGACAGGCCGTAGTGAGAAGCAAACATAAAGGCCTCCCAGCACTCACCCTCTTCCACCTCGCCGTCACCCAGGATGGTGTAAACATTGATGGGCTTACCGGCGTGCTTGGCACCCAGTGCCATGCCGCAGGCGGCGCTCACGCCCTGACCCAGACTGCCGGTGGACATATCCACGCCCGGCACACTGTTCATGTTGGGGTGGCCCTGCAGGTAGCTGCCGATCTTGCGCAGGGTCTTGAGGTCCTCCACCGGGAAGAACCCACGCTCAGCCAGCGCAGCGTACAGCGCCGGGGCCGCATGGCCCTTGGAGAGCACCAGACGGTCGCGGTCAGGGTTCTTGGGATCCTTCGGATCCACCTTCATCTCTACGAAATAGAGGTACGCCAGCACCTCGGCGATATCCAGGCTGCCGCCCGGATGGCCGCACTTGGCGCTGTGAGTGCCCTCGATCACGCCCATGCGGATGTGGCAGGCGTGTTTTGCCAGGGTAAGCTTTTCTGCATTTGTCATCTTTGGTCCTCCCGTATGAACCTCAGCGTTTGCATCGGATATGGTACGCACCCGGGCCGTACGCCCTGATGCGCTATTTCTCAAGTCTATATTATCTATTCTATGCAAAAACGTCAAGGTTCTTTCGTCAAAATGTACATCCCTTGGCAAAATCGCTTGTAAATGTTCCCGTTTTTGTTGAAAATGCAGGTTCATTTTGCCCCCGCAAAACATTTTTGCAGCTTTTGGCTGCTTTGCAATATCATCTTTTGCCGCTGTATGATATAATAAGATGAATTTGTTTGCTTTTTTTATCATTTTGGGAGGTTCCTATGTCTTTTTCCGCACCCACATCCCGGGCACAGCGCAGCCGCAGGATTTTGCCCTGGCTGCTGTACCTGTATGCCCTTGTGCTGTTCGCCATGCACTTTGTCCGCATTTTTGACAACTCCTTCTGGGGAGATGAGGGGTTCAGCATCGGCCTTGCCCAAATGAATGTTTTTGAAATGCTCCAAGTCACAGCGGCAGATAACCATCCGCCGCTGTACTATCTTTTCACGCAACTCCTATATCATCTTCTGGGCAATCACGGATATGTCTATCATCTGTCGGCTCTGATTCCTTATGGACTCATTCTGATTCTTGCCTGTACAGTGATTTTCAGACAGTTCGGATTGATTCCCGCAGTTGTTGTTTCCACTTTTGCCTCTTTGACTGATACCGCTATCATGTTCAATGTCGAGGCCCGAATGTATTCACTCGGCGCTTTCTTTGTGTTAGCGGCCTATCTGGCACTCCATAACATTCTTCATTCCGGTAAAACCTCCGATTGGGTTATTTTCAGCGTCGCCTCTCTTTGTGCCGCTTATACGCACTACTATGCCCTGATTTCCGTTGCATTTTTCTATCTGGCTCTGCTTTCTCTGCTTCCGCAGGATAAGAGCAGCTTCAAAAAAATCCTTATCACTTATTGTGCCGCAGTGGTCGTCTACCTTCCCTGGCTTCTGGTATTGCTTCCCACTTTCAAACGTGCTGCGGCAGACTGGTGGTCCACCTTCATTCCTTCTCCGATCAATTGTATCGGATTCTTCTTCAACCCTTCTTGGACAGTCCTCATTTTCGGTCTTGCATTCCTTCTTTATTTCACAGCACAGGCCAAATCGTCCTCTAACTGGCTCTTCGCCCCTGATACGATCTGGCTTTTGACCGGCTTGCTTTCTGCCGCCGGCACCTCCGCAGTCGGGCTGATCGTTTCACATGCCTTTCGCCCGCTTTTTCTCGTTCGATACCTTTATCCGCTCACCGCAGTCGTTTACCTAGTTTTTGGCTTTCTTCTGTCTAAAGTCCGTTGGAGAACCATTCTGTCCAGTATTCTGATTTTGGGCACGCTGGTGTGCAGTCTACCGGATTTCTACCAAACCTATCAGCGGGAAAAGCGCATCGACCTTGCGACCACCCAGTGTCTGGAAGTTATTACCCCCTCTCAGGATGCAGTTCTTTATACAACGAACTACTTCCTAGACTGGACACTCTTTGATTATTACTTTCCGGGACGTGTCCATGCTCAAATCGAATCCTCCAATACTTCTCAGTGCTTCACTTTTTCCGATCCTGAGATCTGGCTCTTTATGGAACATGCGCTTTCTGATGCCGAATTGAATGCAGCCTCCGACAATGGTTATTCTCACACCAATGTCTGTAACAGTACATTTGCAGAAGGCCCCGGTGAAGATTCCTTTTATTACATCTACAAATTTCAAAAATCCGCAAACACCGCCCCGTAACTATCCTCATCCGCTGAGCTTGACAAGGCAGCTTTGCATCTGCTATACTTTTTGCACAATTCCCGGCTGAAGCCGGGGCTTTGCGGGCCGAAGCCCGTGTTTCTCACCGCAAACATTATTTTGAAACAGACACCATGAAGGGTCTGCCGCTGGCGCGCGTGCCGGCGGCAGGCCCTTTTTGTCTGCGCATTTTCAGGAGGAATCATTGATGAATACCAAGACCCGTTCCGCGACCCGTGATCTGGTGCTGGCCGCACTGTTTCTGGCACTGGCCTTCGTGCTGCCCATGATCACCGGCCATGTGCCTCAGATCGGCAACATGCTCTGCCCCATGCACTTCCCGGTGCTGCTGGCTGGCTTCGTACTGGGCGGCCCCTGGGGCCTGGCACTGGGCTTTGCCGCCCCGCTGCTCCGCTCGGTGCTGTTCGGGATGCCCCCAATGTACCCCATTGCCATCGCCATGGCCTTTGAGCTGGCCACATACGGCGCTGTGGCCGGTTTCATGTACCGCAAGGTGCAGCACACCCTGCCCATGATCTACGCCACCCTTGTCACCTCAATGGTGGCAGGCCGCCTTGTCTGGGGTGCGGTGCGCTTTGTGCTGGCCGGTCTGTCCGGCTCCAGCTTCCCGTTCAGCGCGTTCCTGTCCGGTGCGGTGCTCACTGCCGTGCCCGGCATCGTGGCGCAGCTCATCCTCATTCCGCTGATCGTGGCCGCGCTGCAGAAAGCAAAGCTGACAGATTAACCCCCCTGCGCTGACCGAACCCACACAGCAAAAAAGCCCGGAACCGTACCTGCTATGGCGGCAGGTGGTTCCGGGCTTTTCAGTTCATATTACAGTGTGGCAGCAGCTGTAACAAAAAAGAAGGAGAATCTTCAACCGGCAAATTGGAGAAGATCAGCCGGCAAAGCTTGCATTGACAGCGCGGCGGTTGCTCTGGTTGACAAAGTTCTTCTTTGCGCTCTCGAGCAGGCTTGCAAAAGCCAAGCCAATGCCGCAGTTATCGGACACGCCCTCGGTGACAGTCAGGTAAGCGTCCATCATAGTGTTGTCCAGAATCGCAGTGTTCTTGTTCATCATAATAAATATCCTCCGTATATCGGTAAATGTCATTGTGTTTTTTGGCAGGGCCTCTATCTCCCTGCATCCTCAGAGCGGAACCTCTCAGAACCCTTCGTTCTTTTGTTCCCCTCTCTGAGGATGGCCATATTATGCCACTCAATTATGAAATCGTTTTATAAATTCTATGAACAAACTATGAATTTAGTGATACATTTTTAACGTTCTTTCGTTCTTTGCGCAACTAGCACAAAACGTTTTTTATGAAAAATAAAGTTCTTGTATACATGGACGATTGAAACCTTGTTTGGAAAGTTTTTTCAGATTTTCTCTCCGTTTTGCCCAGAATTTCTTCTGTAAAAGGGGATACTCTCATGCAAAATCCGTCAAAATCCGTCAATTTCAAACAGGACGAGGGCTTTCCTGTGCAAAATGCCCAGAAAAAAGTTCCAAACAAAAAGGCCGCCGTGCCAGCAGCACAGCAGCCTTTGAAAAGCCATTTCAGTTTTGCATCACTTGCACAGGAACGCCGGCAGGGGCTTGCCCTCCTTGCGCCACTGGTGATATTCCGCAGTGGCGGCAAATTCCACGTCACCGGCGGAGTTCAGGGCAGTTTCCACGGAATCCTGCACCACGCCGATGATAAAGCCGACACCGACCATCTGCATGGCGATATCATTGGAGATGCCAAACAGGGAGCAGGCCATGGGGATCAGCAGCAGGGAGCCGCCAGCCACGCCGGAAGCGCCGCAGGCACCCAGAGCGCTCATCACCGAAAGAAGGATGGCGGCGGGCAGGGACACCTGAATGCCCAGCGTATTGGCCGCAGCCAGCGTCATAATGGTAATGGTGATGGCGGCACCATCCATATTGATGGTAGCGCCCAGGGGGATGGAGACGGAATACATATCCTTATCCAGCCCCAGCTTTTCGCACAGATCCATATTGACCGGGATGTTGGCGGCAGAGCTGCGGGTGAAGAAGGCGGTCAGGCCGGATTCACGCAGGCAGCGGAACACCAGCGGATACGGGTTGCAGTGCAGATACACAAAGATGATAAAGGGCGAGACGACCAGTGCCATAAAGAGCATGGTGCCCACCAGCAGGAGCAGCAGCCTGCCGTACTGGGTAAAGATGGACAGGCCGTTGCTGGACACGTTGGTGTACACAAGGCCCATGATGCCGAAGGGTGCCAGATTGATGATCCAGCGGACGATCTGGGAGACTGCATCCGCTGTGTTCGCCAGGAACAGCTTGGTGCTGTCCGCGCCGTACTTCTTCATGGCCAGACCGAACAGGCAGGCCCAGAACAGGATGCCGATGTAATTGCCGTTCAGCAGGGCGCTGACGGGGTTTGCCACAAAGTTGGTGAGCAGGGTGTTCATCACCTCGCCCAGACCCTGGGGCACCACCTCGGATTCTGCCGCCTCAGCCAGAACGACGGTCTGAGGGAACAGGAAGCTGGTCACCACCGCAATGGCGGCGGCCAGGAAGGTGGTGAGCATGTACAGCCAGATGACCGTGCCAAAGCGCCGGTCCAGCTTGGACGTGCCCTGCGCCAGCGCACTGGCCACGATAACGAACACCAGCACCGGGGCAATGCCCTTCAGGGCACCCACGAACAGGCTGCCGAACTCTTCCACCCAGCCCGCACCGGGCACCGCCAGTGCCAGCACCGCACCGACCACAAGGCCGATGACGATGCGCAGGATCAGGCTGGTGGCGTTGTACCTTGCCGCAACCGCTTTCAACGTTTTCATAACTTTTCTACTCCCCTATCCAGATTGTGCGCCTATCGCGTACAGTTTTCCCATTCCTCTACACGGAACAAATATGATTATACGCCCTGCAGGGCGAAAAGTCAAAGATTTTCCCCGCTTTTTTGGTTTTTCACTTCAAGGCATACGGACACGAACTTTTTTCACTGTCCGCGCATAAAATACAGATTCACAAAAAGAGACCGCACCCCGTGGGTTTCGGGATGCGGTCTGTTCCGGTTTTAGTCGAGATAGGACACCTTGCCGGGTACAAAGCCCTGAATGCCCATGCCGGGCGCGTCGGAGACGGTGATGTTCTTTTCGTCGAACACGGCACCGCCGAGGATGTGGTCCTCGCTGCAGAGCACCGGGCCGTCGAGGTCGATCTTGGTGATGATCTTCTTGGCACAGGCCAGCTCCACGGCGGCGTTGACGGAGATCTTTGCTTCCAGCATACAGCCGATCATGCACTCCACGCCGTACACCTCAGCAGCGGCGGCAATGCGCAGGGCATTGGTGATGCCGCCGCACTTCATCAGCTTGATGTTCACCAGGTCGGCCGCGCCGGTCTGCATGATCCGCAGGGCATCTGCCGGGCTGAACACGCTCTCGTCGGCCAGCACGGGCACATCGGCATGGCGGGTGACATACTGCATCCCCTCAAGGTCTGCGGCGGGCACGGGCTGCTCCACGAACTCAATGTCCAGCCCCTTCTCCTGCATCTGGTTCAGGATGCGGACCGCCTGCTTGGCATTCCAGGCCTGATTGGCATCGATGCGGAGCTTGATGTCCCGGCCCACGGCCTGCCGCACCGCGGCAAGGCGGGCCACATCCAGCTCAGGGTCGATGCCAACCTTGACCTTCAGGCAGTCGTAGCCGCGCTGGACGGCGGTGCGGGCATCCCGGGCCATCTCCTCGGGCGGGTTGACGCTGATGGTGATATCGGTCACGATGTTTCTGCGGGCACCGCCCAGCATCCGGTAAACAGGGGCGCTGTACTTCTGGCCCAGCAGATCCCACAGGGCCATGTCCACAGCGGCCTTGGCGCTGGTGTTGTGGACAAGCGCCTTCTGCACAGCGGCAGTCAGATCCTCAAATTCATCGAGGTCGCGGCCCAGCAGGGCAGGGGCGATATGATCCTGAATGGCACCGAGGATGGCCCCGGTGGTGTCGCCGGTGATGACACCGGTCGGGGGTGCTTCGCCGTAGCCCACCGCACCGGTATCGGTGTGGAGCTCCACGATAACATCCTCAACACTGTTCACAGTGCGCAGTGCTGTTTTGAACGGCACCCGCAGCGGGGTGGAAATGCGGCCCAGCCGCACCTGCGTGATCTTCATAGTCCCGTCCTCCTTCTTATTCCAGCGGCAGGTTTGCCAGCTTGACAATGGCGTTTGCGATGATCTGGGCGTTCTGCACCAGACGTTCCAGATCGATGCATTCATCGGGCTGATGCTCTGTGACCGGGTCGCCCGCAAACAGGGGGCCAAAGGCCACCACATTGGGCAGCATCTTGGCGTAGGTGCCGCCGCCGATGCACTTGGGCGGGGCATTGTCGCCGGTGGCATCCCGGTAAACCTCCAGCAGGGCGCTGACCAGCGGGGTCTCGGCAGGGTAGTAGAGCTTTTCCTTGTGCACCTGCCCATCCAGCGCCCAGCCTGCGGCCTCAAAGGCGGCCTGCACAGCAGGCTGGCAGTCCGCCCGTTCCATGGTCACGGGATAGCGGTAGTTCAGCTTGACCCACAGATGCTGCGCGTCGCCCTCGATCAGCCCCCAGTTGCAGCTCATAGGGCCGGAGAGCGCATCCTCCAGCCGGTGGCCCAGCAGACGCTCGCCGTAGGGGTCGGTGCCCAGCTTCTCAGCCAGAAAGTGCACGGCCTGCCTGGCATCCCCCTCCAGCGGCAGCCGGTCAAGGTAGCACACCAGCCGCCCGATGGCGTTTTCGCCCTGCTCCGGGTGGCTGCCGTGGGCCGAAACGCCCACCGCTTCCACCTGATAGCCGCCGGGGATGGCTGTCACGGTGATGTGCTCTGCCTCCGGCAGGGAGGCCCCCGCCGGGGCGGTCAGCACAGCGCAGGCGTAGTCCGGCACCACATTACCGGCCACGCCGCCCTGCACCCTGCTCAGCTGCCAGGCACCGGTCTGGTGCAGCTGCACAGCATAGCTCTCGTTCAGGATGCCCTTTTCGCCGTTGATGAGCGGATATTCGCCGTCCGGGGTGAAGCCCAGCACCGGGATCTCCCCGCCGTGGGCCTTGTAGTACAGCACGTCCCGGTCGTTGGTCTCCTCGTTCAAGCCGAACAGCAGCCGGACACGGCGGTTGAGCGGGATGCCCAGATCCCGGATGGCCTTCAGCGCGAACAGGCTGGCCACCACCGGGCCTTTGTCATCAATGGAACCCCGGCCATACAGCCTGCCGTCCTCGATCTCGGCGGCGTAGGGCGGGTGGTGCCAGCCCTCGCCCTCGGGCACCACGTCCAGATGCCCCAGCACCGCCACCATCTCGTCCCCGGTGCCGATCTCGCACCAGCCGATGTACCGATCCATGTCGGTGGTCTCAAAGCCCAGCTCATGGCAGAGGGCCAGCGCCTCGGCAAAGCAGGCATCCACCTCCTCGCCAAAGGGCTTGCCCGGCAGCGGGTCGGCCTCCACACTGCGCCTGCACACCAGCCGCTGGAGCGCCGCCACCATCTGGGGCCGCAGCGCCGCCACGGCCTCGTTCAGTTTTTTGTCCATACGTTCCACCCCTTTTGTGATTCATTTCACAGCTTGTATTATAGAACGATTGCCCCCGCTCCACAAGCCCCCAGTTCGGCAAAAAAGGTCTTGACACCGCGCAGCGTGTACGCTATTATGTACATAAGAGGTGATGCACGATGACGACCACTAATATCACGAACTTTCGCAAGAATGCTTTCCAGTATGTAGAGCAGACCGTAAAGTACAATGAACCGCTGAACATCTGCACCAAAGACGGCAACGCTGTTCTGCTTTCGGAAGAAGATTACAGCGGCATTATGGAAACGCTTTATCTCGTCTCCGTGCCGGGAATGCGGGAAAAGCTCATGGCGGCCAAGGCCGAACCGCTGGAAGATTGTGTTGACGAATCGGCTGTGGAGTGGTAAATGTACAAGATTGTTTATGCGAAAACCGCGCTCAAGGACATTCCAAAGCTGAAATCCGCCCATCTTGACGAAAAAGCGAAGGCGCTGATCTCCGTTATAAAAGAAAATCCGTTCCAGAACCCGCCGCCCTATGAAAAGCTGGTGGGCGATTTGAACGGCTCGTACAGCAGGCGCATCAACGTACAGCACCGCCTTGTGTATGATGTTTTTGAAGAAGAGCAAACCATCAAGATTTTAAGCCTTTGGACACATTACGAAAGATGACCCGAAAACGGACTGTTTTGCAGTTCGTTTTTTTTTTTTTTCAAATTTTTTTGAAAAAGGGTGAAAGGATTTCGCGCGGCGTGTATTTAAGGAAGTAAGAGCATCCATTTTTGCCGGAGCTCCACTTCCGGCCCAAGGAAAGTGAGGAATCTCCTATGAAGAAACGACTTATCAGCCTGCTGGTGGCGCTGTGCATGGCGGTAACGCTCCTGCCTGTGTCGGCACTTACAGCGTGGGCGGAGGGAGGCGACCAATTAAGAATTGTAGATGGCTATCCTGTCGGTTCCGGCGGTGAGGGCTGGAGCTATGACGGTACCACCAAAACCCTTAAACTAAATCCAACGAGTCCGACAGAGTATGATTTTTCCTCACTTTCTAGTGATGGAAACACTCTGGATTGCGCTCTTGAAATCGGGGCAAAGGCAACAATTACAAGTGGCTCTTTCACCAATGATATAACAAATCATGGAATCGTTTCTGGCGGCACCTTTTCTCCGATTGAATCCGTAAAACCCTGTCTTACGTTCGCAAATTATGGCATCATCACCGATGGTACTTTTTACGCTCCTTCTAATACACCGTCTACCTCTTTCGAACTCTCAAATTATTCTTCTGGAACTATTGAAGGTGGAAATTTCCGGAATTCTTCTTCCAATTTTTCTTTCAGCAATCAAGGATCTATCAATGGCGGTGTTTTCGGCACTGCGCCAGATAGCACACTAAAATCCGGCTACATTTTAAATTGCGCCGGAGATTTTAATTTTGTGTTCTATGCAACCTGTTATGTTATTCCTAACACCAACTCCACTTATCCGACAAAAATCACTGCTTCTTTCGATCTCAGTGCACTATCTCCTTTTGATGTTACAATCAACAATACCCAGCAAATGCTTCTGACTGAATGGGCCGGAAAGGTAGAAAGCTCCAGCAATCCCGATGGCCTTTATGTCACTTTCACCGCACCTTCCACCGATGCGGAAACTGTTACCCTGAGCAAGCTGACCCGGCTGGTGATTGACGAAAATGGCTATCCTGTTGGCACTGAGCGCGGCACCCAAGTTTACAGCGGCAACGGCTGGAATTTTGATGCGAGCAATAACACGCTGACGCTGGAAAGCGGCAATTATGATTTTTCCGGTTCAGGAACCGCACTGCGCCCCCTGAACCCGGATGTCCAGTTGGTGGTTGAACCCGGTGCCAAGCTGACCGGCGGTGCAACTGGAGATGGGTCTGGTGTCACTTGGCAGCTGACCGAAAACACGGATGACCCGAGTACTTATACGTTGACGATTCGCGGCAGTGGTGCAATGGAAGATTATCTAATGAGCGGTCATCAACCATGGCGCAGTTTCCGGGATCAAATCACCTCTGTTGTCGTTTCTCCCGGTGTAACTTCAATTGGTAATCTTGCTTTTACTCGGTTTAGCAAGCTAATTCATGTTGATATTGCAGATAGCGTAGTATCTATTGGCGAAGGGGTTTTTTCTGAGTGTGACAGCCTCACTAACATTACAGTTCCACAAAGTGTCACATATATCGGTGTGAATGCCTTTAATTCTTGCACCAATTTAAGCAGCATAACACTTTCAACAAATAACATAACTTCTATCAGGTCTCATACTTTTTCTGGTTGTTCTAAATTGAGCAGTATTGTAATCCCCGACGGCGTAACTTCTATCCAATCGGGTGCTTTTTTTAACTGCACTAAGCTCACCAGCATCACGATTCCCGGCAGTGTAACTTCAATTGGCTCGAATGTTTTCACTGGTTGTACTAGCCTGAATGACATCCGCTACTCTGGCACAAGTGAAAGCGTTATTTCTGCTCTTTCTGGCTATGCCCCCACTCTCGTCACCTTCGACTATGGCGACAAAGTGCCTGAAGCAGAGCGAATGATAAAAGTGTTCGTCAAAACGGGCGGGACATTGACAGCTCCCACCACGCTTCCCAACGTGGTTGGCTATGAGTTCAAGGGCTGGCGCACCAAAGATGGCAAGCCTTATGATTTCACTGTTGCTCCTACCGGCCAGTTCACCCTTTACGCCAACTGGGAAAAGATTCCCGACCCGAAGCCCGAACCCAAACCCGAGCCCGAACCCGAAGCCCCCACCTACACCCTGACGGTAAAAGGCGGCACGTTCACCTACAACGGCGGCGAAGCCATGACCAGCGCCAGCGTGCCGGTGGATGCCGAGGTCAAGGTGACGCTGAACCAGAGCGCCGTGCCCGAGGGCATGGTGTTCGACCTGTGGGCCATGGATGAAGCCAGCCTGCTGGGCAACCTGGCGGTCGCCTACAACCAGGAGAGCTTTACCATCCCGGCGGGCAGCGTGGCCAAGGGCAGCACCGTGACCGTGGAAGCCCAGTACCGGGATGCCACCATCGAGAGCGAGCCCAGCATTCTGGGCACTGCCGCCATCATCGGCGTGGCCGGTGCAGGCACGGCGGTCATCGTGTGGCAGGGCTACCGCATCGGCATGGAGCTGTACGAGAAGTATTTCCAGCCCACGCCGGAAGAAACTGCGGCAGAGCAGCCCGCCCCGGAAGCTCCGGCAGCAGCTGCCGCTTCCTGAACGCAGGCGCACCCGCTCCCTTCCACGCCTGACAGAACTGCATAAAAACAGCGCCGCTCCATCGTTTCCGGTGGGGCGGCGCATTTTTGCGGTTCAATCCCGGCGCAAAGGCAGGGTAAGGGACATTTTCTGGTAGGCAATGCGGGGCGTGCCATCCTCCACATGGATGATGCCGCACTTGGTAAAGCCGTTTTCTTCCAGCAGGTGCTGCATGATCTTGTTGTCGGCGTGGGTGTCGGCCCGCAGGCTCTCGCAGTGCTCCAGACACCAGGTGATCACAGCGGCGGCAACGCCGGGGTGCCTGCCCGCCGAAGCCAGCCGGTGGATGGTGCCGTAGGGCAGGGTATCGTTCAGCCACTTGCCATCCTCGATCCGGGCATAGGTGGGGTCCGGGCCAAGGATAAAGGCAAACACGCCCTCCAGCTCGCCGTTGACAAGGTAGAGGAACAGCCGGTTGGAATCAATGTCCTCTTCCAGCAGCTCCTGCGGCGGGAAATGATCTCCCCACTGGGTGGGGTTGCCGGAATCCGCCATCGCCTGCCGGGCGCGGGCATAAATTTTCAGGATCGCATCCAGATCTGCACGTCTTGCTCCACGAAACATCTTCATCCAACCTCTCTTCCGGCAGGCCGCTGCCCGCCCTGATCGTTCTGCCTTAATATAACACAAAACGGCCCTCTCCGTCAAAGCCTGCTGCAAAGGCGGAGAGGGTCGTTCACTGATGCGCTTATGTGCGCTGGCTGCGTGCCCGGCGGTACTCCCGGGGGCTCTGGCCATACCGCTCATGGAACAGGCGGTAGAAGTAGCTGGTGTTCTCGTAGCCCACCTGGGTGATGATCTGCTGGATGTTCAGGTCGCTGCGGCGCAGCAGGCGGGCGGCGGTCTCCATCCGGTGCTTCTGCAGCAGCTCCTTATAGGTCTTTCCGGTCTGGGCCCGGACGCACTCGCTGACATACGCCAGCGAAACGCCGTAGCTGCGGGCCACATTGGAAAGGCTTGCTTCGCGGTAATTCTGGGTGATCTCCTGTAATGCCGCCTGGACCAGCGCTTCGCGGCTGACCGCCTCGCCGCGCGTTTCCAGCGGGAAATTCTTGGTCTGTACCATAGCGTAAAACCCTCCGTTGCGGCAGCGGCGGGCGGGGACAGGGGGATGCCGGACACCCGCCGCAGCCAGTTCATCAGGCTTTCTGGGGAAGCCTTTCTGCCTATAATACGGGCGGGTCACAGAAATAATTGCAGGAAGCTCAAATTTTTACAGAAACAAAAGATCAGAACATATTTTCGTTATGATAACGCCCGCTGCGGACAAACTCCACCCACTCGGCCAGGTTCACGGCGTGGTCGCCGATGCGCTCCAGGTACTTGATGACCATGAGCAGATCCAGGGCGGCATCCACCTTGCCGGGGTCGGCGGCGATCTCCTGCGCCAGCGTATGCTTGATGGCGTTGAAATCGTAGTCCACCTCATCGTCGGCGGCAATGACCCTGAGGGCGGCCTGCTCGTCCTCAGAGGTCAGGGCATTCAGGGCATCCAGGATCATCTTGTGCGCCTTCTGGCCCATCTTGATGGCCTGGCTCACAGCAGGGTCGCCCTCTTTGCGGACAGTGACCAGATGGGGGATGATCTCCGCGATATCGGAGGCATGGTCGCCGATGCGCTCCACATCCGTGACCACCTTCATGGCGGTGGAGATGCGGCGCAGGTCGCCTGCCACCGGCTGCTGGCGGAGCAGCAGGGTCATGCAGCGGTGCTCAATGTCCCGCTCCATGTTGTTGATGCGGCCATCGCCCTGCGCCACGGCGGCGGCAGCCTCGGCATCAGCGGTGCAGAGGGCTTCCATTGCAGCTTCCACGGCATCGGCAGCACTCTGACCCATCTCGGTCAGGGCTGTTTTCAGGGCAGCAAGGTCGTTTTCGTATTGTGTACGGTTGCTCATTGCGTTTTTCTCCTTAGCCGAACCGGCCCGAAATGTAATCCTCGGTGCGCTTATCCTGCGGGGTGCTGAAGATCTGCGCCGTGGGGCCGGCTTCCACCAACTCGCCCAGCAGGAAGAAGGCGGTGCGGTCGCTGATACGGGCAGCCTGCTGCATGTTATGGGTCACGATGACCACAGTGTAGTTCTTTTTCAGCTCGCTCATCAGCTCCTCCACCTTCATGGTGGAGCCGGGGTCCAGGGCGCTGGTGGGCTCATCCATCAGCAGGACTTCGGGCTTGACAGCCAGGGCGCGGGCAATGCACAGGCGCTGCTGCTGGCCGCCAGAAAGGCCCAGGGCGCTCTTTTTCAGGCGGTCCTTGACCTCGTTCCAGAGGGCGGCACCCTTCAGGGAGCTTTCCACCAGCTCGTCCAGCTCTGCCTTATTGTGCACACCGTGCAGCCTGGGGCCGTAGGTGATGTTATCGTAGATGCTCATGGGGAAGGGGTTTGCCTTCTGGAACACCATGCCCACCCGGCGGCGCAGCTCGGTGGGCTGCATCTCGCGGGCAAAGATATCCTGCCCTTTCAGGCGGACATCGCCCTCGATGCGGATCCCGGGCACAAGGTCGTTCATCCGGTTCAGGGTCTTCAGGAAGGTGGACTTGCCGCAGCCGGAGGGGCCGATAAGGGCCGTGATCTCCCGCTCGCCCATGTCCAGCGAAATATCTTTCAGCGCCTTGAAATCCCCGTACCAGAGGTTCAGGTTTTTGGCTGTGATAATGGGTGATACGTTTTCCATAGTTTTCCTCGAGATTTCCTCGTGTATTAAACCCCTCAGTCTCGCATACGCTCGACAGCCCCCCTAATAGTGGGGCCCTTGGCATTTCGTAAAGCTTAACCGTTTTGCCAAGGCCGCCCCTACTAGGGGCGGTGGCAATGCGGAGCATTGACGGTGGGGTTTATTTACTGCTTCTGTTTCAGTTTGGTTTTGGCCAGCCGGGCTGCCAGATTGATGGCAAGCACCAGCACCAGCAGCACTGCACCAATGGCCCAGGCGGAGTCGAAATCGCCGTCCTCAAAGGCACGGAGGTAGAGCAGCACCGACAGGGTGGCACCGTTGGAGGTGTAGGCCTTGAGCACGCCGTTGGCAATGACCTCGGCGGCACCGGCGGTGAAGAGCAGCGCGGCGCTTTCGCCCACGATGCGGCCCACGGCCAGGATGCAGCCGGTCACAATGCCGTCGATGCTGCAGGGCAGCACGATGGTGCGGATGATGTGCCATTTGCCCGCGCCCAGACCCAGCGCACCCTCACGGTAGCCCTGGGGCACTGTTTTCAGGGATTCCTGGGTGGTGCGGATGATGGTGGGCAGGTTCATGATCACCAGCGTCAGGCTGCCGGAGAGCAGGCAGGTCTGGAAGCCCAGTGTCTGGGCGAACACCAGCATACCCACCAGACCGTAAATGATACTGGGGATGCCCGCCAGCGTCTCGTTGGTGAACTCGATCACCGAGATGACCTTGCGGTTCTGGGCGTACTCGGTCAGGTAAACGGCCGCGCCCACACCCAGCGGCAGTACGATCAAAAGCGTCAGCAGGATGACATACAGCGTGTTGAGGATCGCAGGCAGGATGCCGTCCGTGCCCTTCAGCACACTGGCGGTGGTGGTCAGGAATTTCCAGCTGATGTGCGGGATGCCGCGCACCAGCACCATGCCCAGAATGCCCGCCACCAGTACGATGACCAGCACAGCCGAGGCCCAGACCAGAGCGTTCATCACGCGGTTCCAGGTGCGGCGGGAGGCAGAAGCACTGTTATTCATCGCGCTTTCCTCCCTTCAGCACCACATTGAGCAGGATATTGATGCCCATGATAAAGACGAACAGCACCAGCGCAATGCTGAACAGCGCCTGTTTCTGCAGGCCGCTGGCGTAGCTCATCTCCTTGGCAATGGCGGTGGTCAGGAAGGTGACGCTGCGGAACAGGCTGTCCGGCATGTTGGGGCTGTTGCCAGCCACCATCATCACGGCCATGGCCTCGCCGATGGCGCGGCCGATGCCCAGCACGATACCGGCGGCAATGCCGCTCCTGGCAGCGGGGACGCTGACCTTGAACCAGGTCTCGACATCCGTTGCGCCCAGAGCCAGGCTGCCCTGCTCATACTCCGGCGGCACAGCGTTGAGCGCTGTGACCGACACCGACACGATGCTGGGCAGGATCATCACCGCCAGCACCACGATGGCGCTCAGCAAGCAGGCACCGGAGGCCTTGCCAAAGGTCCTGGCCACGGCGGGCACCAGCACCTGCATGCCCAGCAGGCCGAACACCACGCTGGGGATGCCGCTCAGCAGCTCAATGGCGGTCACGACCACGGTGCGCACCTTCTGGCCTGCGGCTTTGGAGAGGAACACCGCCGTCAGCAGGCCGATGGGCACACCGATCATGGTGGCACCCAGCGTGCCGTAAACGCTGGACAGGATGAAGGGCAGGATGCCGTAGGCCGGGTCGGCAGCGGTGGAAGCCCACCGGGTGCCGAACAGGAACCGGAACAGCCCGATCTTCTGGATGGCAGGCACACCGGAATTGACCATGTACACCGAGATCAGGAGCACACAGCCCACCGCCAGAATGCCGCAGAGGAAGAAGATGAAGTTCATCACCGCTTCCAGCCACTCAGCAGGGGTTCTGGGGAGAGAAATCTTTTTGTTGTTCATAGCATCATTGCTTTCCGCAATTACTCATTCACAGGAACAGCACCGGCAGTGCGGATCAGGTCAGCAGCATCGGCACTGGTGGCAAAGTCGAAGAAGGCCTGTGCCTGCTCAGACAGAGCGACAGACTTGTTGGTGACGAACACGAAGGGACGCTGCACCTCGTAGCTGCCGTCCTTGACGGTCTCCTCGCTGCACTCCACGCCGCCAACGGTGACCATCTTCACGGTGTCGCCCACAGCGGACAGGGAAGCGTAGCCGATGGCCAGGGGGTTGGCCTCCACAGCGCTGATGACAGCACCGGTAGCGGTCAGCTCCTGCGCGTACTTGCAGCTGTCCTTGACATCCACGATGCTCTCAAAGCCATCACGGGTGCCGGAGCCAGCCTCACGGCCGATCAGAACGATCTCGCCGTCGTCGCCGCCCACCTCAGACCAGTTGGTGATCTCGCCGGTAAACATCTGTTTGAGCTGGTCAACGGTCAGGTCCTCCACCTTGCTTGCATTGTTGACGATGATGGCGATGCCGTCCAGCGCGATGGTGGTGCCCTCCACGTCAGCCTTCTCGTCGTCCTTCAGGGCACGAGAGGACAGGCCGATATCCAGGGTCTTATCGGTAGCACCGGTGATGCCTGCGCCGGAACCGGTGGGGTCGTAGCTGACAGTGACACCCGGCTCAACCTCAGCAAAGCCTTCGGTCAGGGCAGCGATAACGTTCTTCATGGAGGTGGAACCACCGGTAGCAACGTTGCCGGACAGGGCAGCAGCGGTAGAAGAAGCAGTGGAGCCTGCAGCGGCAGAGGTAGAAGAAGCTGCAGCAGAGGAAGCAGAACCGCCGCAGGCGGTCAGGGCAGCAGCGGCAGCAACTGCACCGCAGACAGTGAGAAACGAACGACGCGTGATCTTTTTCATAATATTTGTCCTCCAAACATCCGGGCTTTCCGTTCCCGGCTCTTGTTTTCGTGTTTTCCTTGGGTACGGCACTATTGTATCCCAGTCGGTAAGCCGCTTCGACCACAAGCGGGAAAAATCGAGGTAAATTGTTTGGACATGTTTTGGCCCCAATGTAAAATTTGGGCGCAAAAAAGCCCGGGGTGCGGGTGCACCTCGGGCTTTTGGGGGATATTAGACTTTATCGACAGCGGAGACTGTCACTTTGCCGTCACTCGTCAGAGCAAACTCGGCTGTCTTGCCTTGCAGGGTCACATACATCTTGAAGGGTACGCCCTGCTTAAAAGAACCGTACCCACTGGCCTTTGCACGGAACTGCGGCACATAAGTCTTTGTCAGTTTAGAGGAGATTTCCTCTTTTCCATTGGTCAGTTCCAGCGCGGTCTTATCAATTTTTGCCACAAAGACACCGGCAAAATTGTATTTGATCTCGCTGGCTGCACCATTGTACCGAATCCGCACATTGGGTTTGCAGAGGTAGCCGTTGGCGTTCTCATTGCCCACGACCTCATCACCAGTGATGGTCATGTTGCCGGTCATGGTCACTTCAAACTCACCCAGCCCGATGGTTGCGGACGGGATCTCGCTGCCGCCCCCATCGCAGCCGGTGAGGACACCAGCGGCAGAAGCGGCCAGCACAGCGGCGGCAGATGCTTTCAGAAAATCACGGCGGGAAAAAACATTACGCATCAGAAATTCCTCCCATCTCAGATCTGGTTTGTTCCTATTACCATAGTACCATATTTACCCAGACTGTCAAGGGACAGAATTCAACCTCTCAGAACTGCACCTCCACGCCATCGGGGCGGTAGAAGGTGACGTTCCTGCGCCACTGGGGCTCGCCCATGGTGCGGCGGTAGCAGTCTGCCAGCTGCCGCACGGCTTCCTCGGGGCTGCGCACCTTTCCGCCGCAGCAGGGGAGCACCAACACCCGGAACCAGGCATCAAAGAGATGCTCTGTCCAGCCGGTGTCCTTGGCCCCGCACCGGGCGTAAAAGCCCAGGCGGCGCACAGCCATGGCCTCATCCTCGGCTTTTTCGGGGCACTCCGCTTCAATGAGGATGGCCTGCGCGCCCTTCTCGTGGTCAGGCAGGGCGGCAAGCAGAGCGGCTCCGATGCCGCCGGCCCGATACTGGGGCAGAACGGCAAAGTAGTCCAGCTGGCTCACCTCACAGCCCACGGGCCGCACCATCAACAGATACGCCACCAGCGCGTCGTCCTCATACACGCCCCAGGTGTGGGCGGTACCGGCAGCCTCGCTGTTCAGGATCATGCTCAGGGGCTTCAGCTCTCCGGCAGGAAAATCCCGGCGCATCTCGTTCAGGTAAACGTTCGTCAGCTCTTCGGCGGTCAGCAGCCGCCAGGTCAGGCTCTCGGGGTTCATACGATACGGGTTCCTTTCTGGTAGACCGCCTGAATATTCAGTTCCTTGTCCGCCAGGATCACATTGCCGTAACGGCCTGCAGCCAGACTGCCGTAATCATTGTCGATGCCAATGCTCTTGGCGGGGTTTTCGCTGGCGGCGCGGACAGCGCTTTCCAGCGGGACGTTCATCTCCAGCACGGCACGCTTCATGCAGTCGTACAGACAGGTGGCACTGCCCGCAATGGTGCCGGGGTGCTCGGTCAGGGTGGCGCGGGGGCCGCTGACCGTGACCGCCTGACCGCCCAGGCTGTACTGGCCGTCGGGCAGGCCGCAGGCCATCATGCTGTCGGCGATCAGGATGACATGGTCATCCCCGAAGGTGTTGAAGGTGAACCGCACCATGGCCGGGTGGATGTGAACGTTGTCGGTGATGAGCTCCACCTCCGCGCCCCGTTCCAGCGCCGCAATGATGGGGCCGGGCTCCCGGTGGGTGATGCCGGGCATGGCGTTGTACAGGTGGGTCATGTGGGTCGCGCCTGCGTCAAAGGCAGCGTTGGCGGTGTCGTAGCTGGTGCAGGTGTGGGCAATGGAGATGCGCACCTCGTCATGGCAGGCGGCAATGAACTCCAGTGCACCCGGCTCCTCCGGGGCGATATCCACCAGCTTGATCAGGCCGTTTGCCCGCTTCTGCAGGCGGCGGAACATTGCAACATCCGCCTTGTGGAGATACTCCGGGTTCTGGGCACCCACCTTGTTGGGGCTGATGAAGGGCCCCTCCATGTTGATGCCCACAAGGTCTGCGCCTTTGCCGTTTTGATGGGCGGCGGCGGCATCCATCACGCCGTTCAGGATCTCTTCTGAGAAAGTCATAGTGGCGGGGCAGATGGCCAGCACGCCCTTACCGGCCTCAAAATCGGCCAGGGTCTGGATGGCTTCTTCATTGCCGTCACAGAAATCCTTGCCCATAGCACCGTGGAAGTGGATATCCACCAGGCCCGGCAGAGCGTAAGCGCCCTTGGCATCCACAATCTCTTCGCCTTCCTCCGGCTGTGCAAAGGGCACGATGCGCCCCTCTCGGATGGTCAGGCTCCCCTCCTCAAAGGTGTGGCGGGGGGTATAAATCAGAGCATTTTTGATGATCATTTTATTGCCTCCTAAACCTCTCCGTCTGCTTCGCAGACACCTCTCCTAGTAGGAGAGGCAAGAAAGCGGCTTCTTGGCTCCCCTATTAGGGGAGCTGTCGAGCGAATGCGAGACTGAGAGGTTTTGTCTTACAGCAGGCTCAGTGCTTCCTCATCGGCCACAAGGATGCAGTCGGGGTGCATCTGCAGGATGGAGCCCGGGCACTCGGGGGTCACAGGGCCGGAGACGACCGCCTTGACTGCCTTGGCCTTTGCCAGACCGTTGGCCACCACCAGCACCTTGCGGGCCTGCATGATGGTCTTGATGCCCATGGTGTAGGCCTGCTTTGGCACCAGATCCTCGTTGCCGTCAAAGAAGCGCTTGTTGGCCTCGATGGTGGCAGGGGTCAGATTCACGCAGTGGGTCTCCAGCTCAAAGGCCTCGCCCGGCTCGTTGAAGCCGATGTGGCCGTTGGGGCCAAGGCCCAGCAGCTGCAGGTCGATGCCGCCCACGCTGTGGATGATCTCGTTGTACTTTTTGCAGGCATCCGCAGCATCGGGGTTGGTGCCATCAGGCAGATGGATGGCCTCGGGGCGGATGTTGACCTTGTCAAACAGGTTCTTGTGCATAAAGCTCCAATAGCTTTCGGGGTGCTCCTTGGGCAGACCGCGGTACTCGTCCAGATTGACGGTGGTGACCTCAGAGAAATCCAGGTCACCCTTGTTGTACCAGTCCACCAGCTGAGCGTATGCGCCAACAGGGGTGCCGCCGGTCGCCAGACCCAGCACGCAGTTGGGCTTCATAATGACCTGTGCGGAGATGATGTTGGCAGCCTTGCGGGACATGTCCTTGTAATCTTTTGCACGAATGATCTTCATAATGGGGAACCTCCTGTTATTTTGCTTTGTTGTTTTCAGTATAGCATATTTTCCGGCCAAAAGGGTAGCCGGTTTGTGAACAAAACAAAATGCCGCCGAAAGCGGGGCGTAAACGCCCGCCCTCAGCGGCATTTTTACAGTTTGGGAATGGATGCGGAAGCAACCAGCCTTCCGCACGGAAACGTGCTCAGAAGGATGCTTACAGCATCTTCTTCAGCTCATCATACACAAACTGGACCTTGGTGCCGATGATGACCTGGCAAGTGGTCTTGTCGGGGCGGATGACACCGGCAGCACCGGCAGCCTTCACAGCCTTCTCATCCACAGCGGTGTAGTCCTTAATGGTGAAGCGCAGGCGGGTAGCGCAGTAGTCCACGCTGGAGACGTTCTCCTTGCCGCCGATGGCCTTCAGCACGCCAGCAGCAACCTCAGTGTAGTTGTTGTTGGCCAGAACGACCTTCTTCTCAGCCTCTTCGGCATCCTCGTCCTCACGGCCGGGGGTCTTCAGGTCGAACTTGGTGATGGCGAAGTAGAACACGAAGTAGAACACCACGAATGCAGCGATGCCCAGAGGAATGATCATCCAGGTCTTAGCAGCTGCAGGCAGAGAAGCGGAGAACACCAGGTCGGTAGCACCTGCGGAGAAGCAGAAGCCAGCACGGAAACCGGAGTAGTAGGTGATGATGGTGAAGATGCCGTACAGAGCGGAGTACACAACGTACAGCGGGAAGCACAGGAACATGAAGCCGAACTCGAAGGGCTCGGTAACGCCGCAGACGAAGGCGCAGATAGCAGCGGACAGAACCAGACCGATGGCAGCCTTCTTGTTCTTGGCGGTACGGACCATGGCCAGTGCAGCACCGGCGATACCGAACATCATGCAGGGGAAGAAGCCGGACATGTACATACCCAGGCTCCAGCCCACGTCAGCAGAGGTCTCACCTGCCCAGAAGTGGGACAGGTCGCCCAGGCCGATGGTATCGAACCAGAACACGTTGTTCAGAGCGTGGTGCAGGCCGGTGGGGATCAGCAGACGGTTCAGGAAAGCGTAGATGCCAGCACCGATGCCGTCCATGCCTTCGATGCCTCTGCCAATGGCGACCAGTGCATCGAAGATGACGGGCCAGACGAACAGCAGAGCGACAGAAACAACGATGGAGATCAGGCCGGTGGCGATTGCAACGAAGCGCTTGCCGGAGAAGAATGCCAGCCAGTCAGGCATCTGGGTGTTCTTGAACTTGTTGTAGCAGGCTGCACCCACCACAGCGGCCAGGATGCCGATGAAAGAGTTGCCGGCCACCTTCTGGAAAGCGATGTAGGTAGCGGTGCCCTCTTCCAGGGTGCGCACCATGCTGACCACGCCGGGGCTCAGCAGCTGCTGCATCATCAGGTAGCTGACCAGGCCAGCCAGACCAGCGGTACCGTCGTGGTCATCAGCCAGGCCAACGGCTGCACCGATGGCGAACAGCCATGCCATGTTATCGATCAGAGCGCCGCCTGCCTTGACCAGCAGGAAGCCAACGGTGTAAGCTGCACCGGAAGTTGCAGCACCGGGGACACCCATGACACCCGGGGCCAGAGCATAGCCGAGACCCATCAGGATGCCGCAGATCGGCAGCACAGCGACGGGAAGCATCAGAGCTTTGCCCAGTTTCTGGAGATACTTCATCATAAGACACATTCCTCCTTAAGAAATGTTTGTGTTTACAGACAGTCTCTGGTTGCAGGCTGTCCACAGTTCCGTAACAGAATAGTAACATATTTTTGCAAAAAAAGAAAGTGGTTTTTTCTTTTTTCTATTAAAATGCGTCAAAAGTCCTTATTCGATGGCACATCTGTCAGTATTTTTTGTTTTTTCTGCATGCGTCCTGATTTAAGTGCTGAAAAATCTTTTCTTTTTATGTCTATTTTGTCCAAAGGGTTGCATCCCACCATAGGTCTCTGCGTCCGAACATTTTTAAACGATGCGTTTTCCGTCCAGCACGGCCTGTTTCAGGGTGTCGCCGTCATACACCAGCTTGAGGGAAAAGTAGGGGTGCTCTTCCTCCAGCAGACGGAAAAACAGCTTATCTCCCTCCCAGATGGGCAGTTTTTGCACCTCAGACTTTTGCACCCACTGCAATTCGCCCTCGGCGCAGGCATCACCCCGGATCATCTCGCCCTCCCACCGGTCGGCGGTGTACAGGTGGATGAACTCGGTCATGTTGCCCCACACAAAGGTCAGCAGTCCCCGGGCACGGTAGCGCGTCAGGGTAAGGCCGGTCTCTTCCCGCACCTCCCGCACAAGGCAGTCCTCCGGGCTTTCGAACCGCTCAAATTTGCCGCCCACACCCACCCATTTGTCGTGGTTGTAGTCGTCCTGCTTTTTGATGCGGTGCAGCATCAGGTAAGCGTCCTCCCGCTCCAGATAGCAAAGGGTGGTGCTGAAGATGGGAAATTCCGGGTCCATAAATGCGCCTAAGTTCATTGGGTCGTTCTCCTTTTTTGTCCGATGTTTTTTCGCCAGAGGTCGAGAATGCTTACCGTATGCCGCCGCGCAGCGGCGGCATACGCGTATCTTTTTTCATAAGAAAGGGCTGCTGCATGAAACGCTGTGCAGCAGCCCTTTGGGAAGTGTTTCCGCTGCGGATGCCCACAAAGCAGCGGAAGCGTTTTTTGATTTATGCCTTGCGCCCGGCGCGGCCCTTGCCTGCGCTGTTCAGCTTGCGCACCAGATCGTTCTGGTGCTTGCGCTGGCTGGGCGTGGGCTGGGAGTCCTTGGCCTCCCCTGCGCGCTTGCCGGTCTGGGCAACGTCAGGGTCGATGCGTTCCAGCGTCCACTCCTGATTGCCGCCCGCCACATAGTTCCAGATCTGCGCCTGTGCGCCGTTGGCGGTGTTCATGCCCACAAGGTCGATGTACTTATCCGCCAGCACATTGCGGATGCGGGTGCGCCCGCTGCGGGTTGGCTCCAGTGCCCAGCACTGGCTCAGCCCGCTGGTGCGGCTCCACTGGTGCAGCCATGTGCCCTCCACCACGCCGCCAAGTGCCAGATCGATCATCTTGCCGGTAAAGCGGTTCTGGATGCGCCAGCGTCCCTCGCCCGCGTCCACAAACTGCCACTGCTGCCACGGATGGCCCGCATAGCTCCACAGCTGGATGCCGGCGCCGTTCTCCGTGTTGAAATCCTTTACTTCCAGTACCTTCCCGTTGGGGGACTTGATAATGTAGTATTCCCCCTCCATAATGACGACCTGCGATGCCTTTGCCATAGAGCACAACTCCTTTCCGCTATGGTAGCCCTATTATACCCGATTTGTCCGCTGGCAACAAGAATGCTTTTCCATAATCTTTCTTTTGTTTTTTGTGCATTCTGTCGTGTTTTTGCACCGCAAACGTTTTCGGAAGCCAGCAATGTTTTTTACCGGCGGGTACTTTGCACTCCGGCGCAGGTTGTGATACAATAAAGCCATCCACTATTAAGGAGGGGATCTTTCATGACTAACGAGACTTTACAAACCATTCGCAGCCGCCGCAGCTGCCGCGCCTACGAGCCCCGGCAGATCACGGATGCCGAGCTGGACGCCGTACTGGAGGCCGGCACCTACGCCGCCAGCGCTATGGGACGCCAGAGCGCTAAAATCGTGGTCGTGCAGGATGCCGCCACCCGTGCCCAGCTGACCCGGATGAACGCCGCCGTCATGGGCGCCGACAGCGACCCCATGTACGGCGCACCCACCATTCTGGTGGTGCTGGCCGATGCCCACGCAAACTGCGCCGTGCAGGACGGCAGCCTTGTCATGGGCAACCTGATGCTGGCTGCTGCATCGCTGGGGCTGGGCAGCTGCTGGATCAACCGTGCCCGGGAGGAGTTCGACTCCGCCGAGGGCAAGGCACTGCTGAAAAAGTGGGGCATCGAGGGGGACTGGATCGGCGTAGGCCACTGCATTCTGGGCTACCCCGCGGCTGAGCCCAAGCCCGC
>OHPD01000557.1_pt1 | contig 23224 bp, 18 predicted proteins | sample 1577641 | NCBI WGS metagenome assembly OHPD01 (sample SAMEA3879532, study PRJEB24766) | human gut metagenome | biome: human-associated habitat; feature: feces | place: USA | collected 1985/1987
TTTTTTTGCAAAGATTGTAGATTATAAATCTTCTTTTACAAGCGATAATAATCTGATGAAAACAATGATCATCAGGTGCTTCAAAACATCTTTCCAATTTGGTGCAGGCAGATATTATTGAACCAGTATCCGGTCACGGAAAAGGAAAATATAAATTCAAGAAGTAGTTTAGGTATTGTAAAATTTCCACTCGATGAGTGGAAAATTTGCTTATCCAATGCGTCGTAAAACCCCTTGCTTCAGCTATGGGGATATAAGACGCGTCCATCGAATTTACGCAAGTAATTGAAGATGGACAAAATAACAATTGTGTTAATTGATAAAACATTGTATAATACAAACATGAACACAACATATAAATCAAACAATAATGTCGTCTATTCCTGTAAATACCATGTAGTATGGTGCCCCAAATATAGACGAAAAGTATTAACGAACGGTGTAGATGTCCGGCTGAAGGAGCTGCTCACAGAGTATGCTGCAAATCTTTCTGTAGACATTCTGGAAATGGAGATCATGCCGGATCATGTTCATATGCTGCTGGAAGTAGATCCTCAGTTTGGAATCCACAAAGCTGTAAAATCGTTCAAAGGCTATACGTCCAGAATTTTAAGACAGGAATTTCCCCATCTCAAAACGAAAATGCCGACGCTCTGGACAAACAGCTATTTTGTATCTACCGTTGGCGGTGCCCCGCTGGAAGCAGTAAAACAGTATATCGAAAACCAGAAAACATCGCAGAGACAAAAGGATAAGATGGGCTAATGCAAAAAGGGATCAAATTCAGAATCTACCCGAACAGAGAACAGAAAAACTTCATCCACCAGACGCTGGGATGCTGCCGGCTGATCTACAACCGGGGACTTGCCATGCGCAAGGAAAGCTATGAAGAAGGGAAGAAGATTGGATATACCCAGACTTCCGCCATGCTGACCGAGCTGAAAAGACAGGAGGAGTTTGCTTTTTTGAAAGCAGCAGATTCCATTGCCTTACAGCAGTCTCTGCGGGATCTCGACCGGAGCTTTGTGAATTTCTTTCAAAAACGTGCTTCCTATCCAACCTTCAAGAGCAAACATAACCGGTTCCAGTCATACAGAACGGTCAATCAAAAAGATAATATCCGTATTGTGGGAAGATATATCAAACTTCCGAAACTTGGATTTGTCAAAATACGCCAGTCGATGGAAGTGGGAAAAATTAATCACGTAACCATTGAGTACACACCGGCCGGAAAATATTTTGCAGTCTTAAATGTTGATTTCGAACCGGAACCACGCCCAAATGCTGGAGGAACGATTGGAATTGATGTCGGAATCAAAGCATTCTATTCTGACAGCAATGGAAATACGGTATCAAATCCCAGATATCTGGAACGCTCCATGCGAAAACTCATAAGAGAACAGCGCAGACTTTCCCGGAAGCAGAAAGATTCCCATAACCGCGGGAAGCAGCGGCTCAGGGTAGCCAGAGTGCATGAGAAAATAGCCAATCAGCGGAATGATTTCCTGCAGAAACAGTCAACGATGCTGGTGCGCGAAAACCAAACCATCTGTATCGAGGATCTGAACGTGAAGGGAATGATCCGGAACCATAAACTGGCAAAATCCATAGCAAGTGTTTCCTGGGCAAAGTTTTTCAAAATGCTGGAATATAAAGCCAGCTGGTATGGAAATGAAATTCAAAGAGTACCAACGATGTATCCGAGCAGTCAAACCTGCAGCTCTTGCGGCTACAGAAATCCACGGATAAAAAATCTGAGCATTCGTATCTGGGAGTGCCCGAAATGCCATGCAGTTCATGACCGGGATACGAATGCAGGCATTAATATTCTGAAAAAAGCACTGCAGATGCAGTCTGCATAAAGATGAAAAGCTGTACCGTAGGGCATACGGGAACAGGATAAACATAGCTTGTGGACACTGTGTAAGACATTGCAGTACCGTAAGGTATTCGTCAATGCAGTGGTGGAAGAAACAAGAATCCCCCTGCTTTAGCTGTGGGGAGTGTCAAGCGGTTATCCTCTTGCACCAGAAGAAGTAGAGTGACAGAAGAAGTTCTTAGAGATGGTTGTGAGGCCGGCTCTTTTAGCCCCCGGCAGGGCGCAAAGCACTTTCATACTGCCAGCCCCAAAGGGGAGGCGGTGTGAAAGTGCTTTTGCGTTACTTTCTCACCAGAAAGTAACAAAGAGGTTGTGACAGCCACCCAGGTATGGTAAAATAGAGATAGTAGGATATAGTTCTTTTTACAAGAAAGGGCCGGGTGATTTTATAGAAACAACCATTTCGGGAATGACAGGCCGAGGAAGTATTCGGCACAATAACAGGAGTTTTTCGGCGGCGAATGTAGACCGCAGCCGGTCGGAGCAGAATATCACTTTTTGCAACGATGACTTGAAGCAGGTGTACCATGAGCTTTTTGATGAAGCATTGGCTGCCTATAACGCTAAAAAGAAAAAGACCAGGGACAAAATACCAGACTACTATGAGCATATCCGGCAGAGCAAACAGGAGAAGCTATTTCACGAGGCCATCTTCCAGATCGGTAACATGGAGGACTGTGGGTGCGGCTCCCCAGGAGGGGAACGGGCAGCGGCAGCTCTCAAAGAATTTGCAGAGTCCTTCCAGGAGCGCAATCCTCATCTGCGGGTATTCAATATGGTGCTGCACATGGATGAAGCCACGCCCCACCTCCATGTAGACTTTGTGCCGGTGGCCACTGGGCAGAGCCGGGGGCTGTCCACGAGGGTTTCCATGAAGCAGGCGTTAAAGCAGCAAGGATTTGAAAGCCTGGGCCGAAAGCAAACCGAATGGAAAGCCTGGATGGAGCGTGAGAAGGTATCTCTTGGAGAGATTGCTCAGGTACACGATTTTGAGATTATCAGCCTGGGCGGTGGTCGGCCTCACATGGATTTGCCAGAGTACCGGGCAGCGGCGCAGCGCCTTGAAGCTGTCCAGGAACAGGTTGCAGCAGCAGAACAGGATATAGCAACTTTGGAAAAGCAGAAAAAAGCGTTGCAAGGGAATGTGAAGCTCCTAAAGGCGGTTGAGAAGGTCAAGCCTGATCTGGAGGCCATACAGCCAGAAAAGACGCTGACAGGAGCTGTGAAAGGCGTTACCGTAGAACAGGTAAAGGAACTGAAGGCGGCAGCAATCAGAGGTGCGGCAGCGGAACAGAAAGTGCAAGAGCTGAAGGAAGAAAATCAGCGGCTTCAGCAGAAAATCCCCTCGACAAAAGAAAAGCTGAAGGAGGCTCAGGAGAGGCAGCGGCTTGAAAACCAAAACCGAAAGCTGCTGGTACAGGTGGAGTGCCTGGAACAAGAGTTGGAGCAGGAGCGCAGCTTCTCGGATCGGCTCCTGGATGGGGTCAGTGCGGTGATGGATTTTCTGGATCGGCACCTGCCAGAGAAGTTCCGCCCCCTTGTCGAAAGGGCCAGGGAGCTGTTGCCTGTGCCGGAGGTGCAGCAGCCAGAGCAGGAGCAGGAACGAGGTCATACCTGGGGCGGCATGGAGCTTTGATAAGATAGGGAAAAACTGTATTGATAATATATGCCTGTCCAGGGGACTTGAAAGCGCCATCTGGACAGGCTATAATAACAACAAGAAATAGGGAAAAAACTCATTGATAATATATGCCCCCCTATGGCCTTTAGGCCAGGGAAAAATAATAAAAATATTCTCTCTCGGATAGGGAGAAAGTCGGAGGGGAAAATGGGGGTGAGCGACGGGGTGTGGGAATGTGGCAAACCTAAAAGGTTTTCCATCATTTCCATGCCCCAGAGCGAGGGGGAAAAGGGGGAGGTGACTTTCTCTTTAAGGCCCCGGAGGGGCCGCTCTTTGGCTCCCCCTTTTCCCCCTGTGGGTTTGCAGAATGTATGAAAAGAGGTGTAAGGAATGGTGGATCAGCAAGAGGCTTTGGAACGGCAGAGAGAGCTTTATCAGGAAAAGAATGAGCATTTGGAAAGGTTTTTGGAGCCGGTGGCGCCGTATGAGTTTTATCGGGAGATATTCCCGGAGGGTTCTTTCGAGAGGAAGGGACATTTTGAGGACAGGAAGGGAAACGGGATTGCGGTGACGGTTCAGAAAGTTGAGGTTGATAAGGCGACCGGGATCGCCCTGCAGATCGAGGGGGATGGTAAGGCGAAACGGTGTACTATCACTGACGAGCTGGACGAACTGCGGGAGCTACAAGACACTGATTTTACGATTATGTCCCCGATTTCCTATTTTGGTCTGCGGCGGTGCGGTAAAAATGCCAGGTATCTTTATGCTTTGGTGTTTGATCTGGACGGGGTAGGTATGCCGCAGCTTCGGGACACGCTGCACCAGATGAACAAGGATATTCTGCCCCAGGCAACCTTTGTTGTAAACAGCGGGACGGGGCTTCACCTATATTATGTGTTGAAAGAGCCAGTGCCTATGTATCCGCACAACCAGAAATGCTTGAAGGAGCTGAAATATTCCCTTACTCGGCAGATTTGGAACCGATATACCTCCACGATAAAAGAACCGCAAATGCAGGGCATTTTGCAGGGCTTTCGGGTGGTCGGCTCCGGCTCGAAACTGGGACGGGAGTACCCTGTGAGGGCGTTCCGGCTTGGCGGGCCGGTGGAACTGGCGCAGCTGCTCGATTATATTCCGGACAGCAACGGGGAGAGGCAGCGGCTTGAGGGGCTTATGAGAAAGAGCCGCCTGTCGCTGGATGAAGCAAAGGAGAAGTACCCAGATTGGTATGAACGGAGGATCATCAAGAAGGAACGGCGGGGTCGTTGGACGGTCAAGCGTGACCTTTACGATTGGTGGCTGCACCGGATTGCTGACGAAATTCGGGTAGGCCATCGTTTTTATGGCATTATGACGCTGGCGATTTATGCGAAAAAATGTGGGATTGACGAAGACGAGCTGCGCCGGGACGCTTTTGCGCTGCTCCAGCCCTATGATGATATGAGCGTGGAGGACATAAACCGCTTCACGAAAGATGATGTGGTGTGTGCCCTGGAGATGTTCAATGAGGACTATGTGACATTTCCCAGGGACGATATAGCGAAGCTCTCTGGTCTTACTATGCCTGTCAATAAGCGGAATTGGCGTAAGCAGGAAGAGCATATTCAAGTGATGAACACAATGAAAGCATTAAAAAAACAGTTAGGAGAGATTGTCAATGAGGGTCGACCTAAAGGCAGCGGAACAGCTCAGGTACGGGTTTATGAGTGGCGGCAGCAGCACCCGGAAGGCCGTAAGGCCGACTGCCACCGAGAAACTGGCCTTGATCCGAAAACTATCCGCAAATGGTGGGATTGTCCACCGCCAGCGGTGCGCTTTGAAGATGGGCATATAACGGTGCGGGTGTCCCCTTCGCAGGAGTTGAGCGATTGGCTCCTGGACGCACTGCACAATGAGGGTCAGGAATAAGGCCCAGAAAGGCCCTTGTTACGCTTTAGAAGTCGTTTTCAGCCCTCCGAGGGTAAATATACCGGCTCCCTCGCTACTGCGCCCGTAAAGCCGCATAAATCAAGGCTTTTTTGCCCCCTAAATGCGTACATACTGGGATAGAACTTTAGAGCGTCGAGGACAGGGAGATTGTATTGACATTGTAAACAAAAAGCTATACAATGAATATGATAAAACGGGTTATAATAAAAGCGGAAGGAGTTGCTATTATGGCGAATACAAGTATCAATATCCGTATGGATGCAGATTTGAAGCGGCAGTTTGAGGCGTTCTGTGCTGATATGGGAATGACGATGACAACGGCGTTCAATGTTTTTGCGCGTAAGGCTGTGAGGGAGTATAGAATACCCTTTGAAATCAGCGGCGATGTGCCGAACGCGGAAACCGTCGAAGCAATCAAGGAAGTAAAGAGAATGAAGGCTAATCCGAGCCTCGGCAAGACCTATTCCAATGTCGATCAGATGATGGAGGAGCTACTTGCCGATGTATAACATAAGACCAACCACAAAGTTTCAGAAGGATTTGAAGCGTGTGAAAAAGCGCGGCTTTGATATTTCTTTGCTGACCGATATTATTAAAAAGCTGGCTGCGGGGGAGCCGTTGCCGGAAAAGAACAGGGATCACCAGCTTTCCGGGGACTATGCGGGGTGTCGTGAGTGCCACATTACGCCGGATTGGTTGCTGATCTACGAAGTGGACGGGGACGAGCTGATTTTATATCTCACCCGGACGGGATCGCATAGCGATTTATTTTAGGGGAAGGAGGAAAGGTCTATGAGCTGGGATAAAGAGAGGATCGCGCAGCTGCGGCTCCCCGATCCGGCGGACGATGATCCGCACCCTCGGCTGCTTCTGGAAGGGTACGGCATACATGCTGGGCAGGGATTTACCGCCTTGTTTCCCGATGGCTGGCACGAGATTACCCTTGAAGTAGCCTGGGAGCCGACAGGCCCCGCTTGCTGGTACATATCCACGCCGGGATTTGAGGGTGTGTGTCCGTTGGCCTGTTCGTGAAGGTATGAAAACAATCCGGCAGATAGCCGACGAGATAGGCGTATCAAAACAGGCGGTTTATAAGCGGTACAAAGGCAAGCTGTATACGGTTTGCGCTCCGTATGCGCATACGGAACAGGGGGTCTTGTATCTATCGGAGCAGGCTGAAACCCTGATAAAACAAGACTTTTTGAGAGATGGCTGCCCCAATGGATCGCATACGGATACGCATACGGAGCGCTCCATTGGAGCGGTGCCGGAGCAGTCGCAAGAGGCTGGTGTGGTAGCAATTTTACAGGCCACCATTGACACGCTACAAGGGCAGCTTTCTGTAAAGGACAAGCAGATTGAAGAATTGAATGCAAGGCTGGCAGAGGTCAGCTCTGCGCTGGTGGTGGCACAGCAGACTGCCCAGGCCGCCCAGGCACTTCATGCCGGAACAATTCGGCAGCAGCTTACTGATGGTGAAGATGATCCAAATCAACAGGGGCAGACGGTGGAGCAGAAAAAAAGCTGGTTTTCAAAAGTTTTTGGTGGCAGATAGGAAACAAAAGTATATTTTTTTCGTCAGTACAAGTAAGAAAGGCGGTGTGATACAGTGAAAAAGATTGTTCTTGTTTTGGTGGCGGCTATGGTTTTGGTATTCACTGGTTGTGAAAAAAAAGAAACTATTTCTATGCCCTTTGATGTTGCTGATGTAAATAACATTGAGATGTATCGCAATGCTGAGCCATACTCCGCCGAAAAGCAAGTTATCACAGAAAGCGAAGACATAGCTGATCTTTATTCTCTGTTTTCGGGACTGGAGGTAAGCGATAAGAAAACGGAGCCTGTTGTCGGGGAGACCATAACGAGTTTTAGGTTCAATCTCTCAGACGATACAAGTTATGAGATCATCTACTGTGCGGAAGCTGTAAAGTCAGGCAGACTGAAATTTCCGGCGGAGAAACTGGATTATTTTACATCAGCCGATATTGGAGGTCGTTGGGATAGCTATCAATATGAGATTGTTCCTGTAAGTGAGAGTGAGCTGCCGGGGCAGTCAGAAAATCCCTCTGATCCGCCGCTTGAAGAAACGCATGAATGGGATAAAATCCCTATGGTAATGGTGGATGGAAAACTCTACTATGATACGGGGAAAGAAAGCACCATAAGTGGTCGTTGCGGGGTAATGGACGGGGAAATTACTTCAACGGTTGATGGCTCTGAGATACCGACAAAGGATAACCAATCTAATTTTGGGACAGGCTTTGAATATCAATACGGGGCAGACAATACCATAGAGATTTTTATGAACGAGAAATGGATCGTTTTTGAGCAAAGAGAAGGAGACGGAAGTAAAGTCCGATATGGTGATCGGATGGTGGATGCGGAGGACCTTTCCAAAGAAACGCTTGAATGGCTGGATTGGTATAATAGCTTGCCGGAAGAACAGCAGTTGGCTGTAAGTTTTGTCCCGTCGGATTTGATTGAAGAAACCGGCCCTGTAAAAACAGAGGACGCAGAAGTTCCTGCACAGGAAGAAGAATTATGCGGTTATCCTCTTGCACCAGAAGAAGTAGAGTGACAGAAGAAGTTCTTAGAGATGGTTGTGAGGCCGGCTCTTTTAGCCCCCGGCAGGGCGCAAAGCACTTTCATACTGCCAGCCCCAAAGGGGAGGCGGTGTGAAAGTGCTTTTGCGTTACTTTCTCACCAGAAAGTAACAAAGAGGTTGTTTTTAGCGGAAATTTATGATAAAATAGAGGACGGAAGAATAAGCGGAAAGGGGGCGATTTTATGGGAGTTACGATTTCGGGTATGACAGGTGCAGGGAGCATCCGGCACAACAACCGCAGCTTCTCAGCGGCGAATGTAGACCGGAGCCGGACGGAGCAGAACATTGTTTTCTGCAACGAGGATCTGAAGCAGGTCTATCATATGGTCTTTGATGAAGCTCTCGCAGCCTACAACGCAAAGAAAACCAAAACGAGAGATAAGATACCGGACTACTATGAGCATATCCGGCAGAGTAAACAGGAAAAGCTGTTCCATGAAGCGATCTTCCAGATCGGCAACATGAGCGACTGTGGGTGCGGTACGCCGGACGGAGAACGGGCGGCGGCAGCTCTGAAAGATTTTGCGGAGTCTTTTGCAGAACGCAACCCCCATCTGCGGGTGTTCAATATGGTGCTGCACATGGACGAGGCAACGCCCCATCTCCATGTCGATTTTATCCCTGTGGCAACGGAGCAGTCAAGAGGACTTTCTACAAGGGTATCTATGAAACAGGCATTGAAGCAGCAGGGGTTTGTCGGTGTCGGCAGAAAGCAGACCGAATGGGCGGCGTGGATGGAACGGGAGAAAGAAGCTCTGACGGAGATCGCCCAGCGGCACGATTTTGAAATTATCTCTCTCGGCACGAACAGACCGCACATGGACTTGCCGCAGTTCAAGGAAGCGGCTGCGAGGCTGGAAGCGGTGCAGCAGCAGACAGCGGCAGTAGAGCGGGAGGTTGCTGAGCTGGAACGGCAGCGGGACGCTCTGAAAGGCACTGTGCGGCTCTTAAAGGAGGCTGACAGGGTAAATGCACCCCTGCATGATATTCAGCCGGAAAAGACGCTCACAGGGGCAGTAAAGGGCGTGACGGTGGATCAGGTCGAGCAGCTAAAGAAAATGGCACTGCGCAGCGTGACGGATCGGCACAAGGTACAGGAGCTGACGGAGGAAAACACCCGTCTGCGGTCACAGGTGCCGTCCATGAAGAAGCGGCTGGAAGAAGCGCAGCGGCAGCAGAGGCTTGAACAGGAAAACCGGAGGCTGCGCGATGAAAACTATTATCTGCAATCCGAGCTGCAGGAGGAACGCAGCTTCACCGAGCGTCTGACGGACGGCATCGGTCGGATGCTGGACTTCTTGGAAGAACACTTGCCGGAGCGTCTGCGTCCTCTGCTTGAAAAGGCGAGGGAGCTGCTGCCCGATCCGGAGATTGGACAGCAGCAGGAGCAACAGCAGCACCAGCGAGGAATGGGCGGCATGGAGCTGTAAAAGAAGCCTGTCCGGAGGGCTTGAAAATCTCTTTCGGACAGGCTATAATAACAACTGAAAATAGGGAATTGCTGTATTGATAATCTAAGCCCCCTGTAAGGGTACTCCCAACCTATATTTTCTCTCTCTGAAAGGGAGAAAGTCGGAGGGGAAAAAGGGGGTGAGCGGAGGGGTGTTGGAAGTGTGGTAAACCTCGTTAGAGGTTTTCCAAGCCACTGTGGTAAACCCATCGGGTTTTCCATAGTGGCGGCACTTTCAATGACCCGCAGCGAGGGGGAAAAGGGGGAGGTGACTTTCTCTTTAAGGCGGCGTAGCCGCCGCTCTTTTGCTCCCCCTTTTCCCCCTTCCCGCCCGCAGGCGATCCCCGCCGCAGCGGATTTTCTTTTTGGTACTTTTTCTTTTGTGAGGTGGTAATATGACCGAGAATTATCGAGGCTGCTACGAGTATTTGAGCGCACAATATCCGGAGGTCGGAGGCTATGAGTTTTATAAAGAGCTGTTTCCGGACAATGAGAACTCCGGAGAACGGCACACGGATTTTTCCCATCCGAACGCTGTGTATCTGTATCGGGACGAACAGAGCGAGGATAAGAAGCTCCGGCGCAGGAAGATGTATAACGACACATGGGAACAGGATTACATGGAGTTTGTCGAGGGGAACAGCCTTACTTTGTGCAGCGGTCTTGCATATCGCAGAAAGGAGAACAGGCTGGAGAACGCCCAGCGGATGTATGCTCTGATCTTCGATCTGGATGGCGTAGGTCTTGCCGAGCTGCGCAACCTCTTTCTGCGCTTTGGCGGCGATCCGGAGCGAGTGCGCCGGTTGCCGATGCCGACTTTCCTTGTTCTGTCGGGGACAGGGCTGCATATCTACTATGTTTTCCAGCAGCCGATTGACCTATACCCGAATATAAAAATTCAGCTTAAAAGTCTGAAATATGACCTCACTTTCCGGCTATGGGAGTATGGCAGCACTTCGCAGGTCAAGGCGATCCAGTATCAATCCATCAATCAGAGCTTCCGCATGGTGGGCAGCATCAATGACAAGCATGGGACGGAGCTGGTCGCTTTCCGTACCGGAGAACGGGTAACGCTGGATTATCTGAACGCCTACGCAAAGCCAGAAAACAGGGTGGATGTCAATAAGCCTTTCAGCCCATCCAAAATGACACGAGCTGAGGCGAGGGAGGCATATCCGGAGTGGTATGAGCGTGTTGTTGTGAGAGGCGAGAAAGGACGCAAGAAGTGGGATATTGCCGGAAAGGTGCATGGTGATGATCCGTATGCGCTCTACCATTGGTGGCTGCGGCAGATCGGAGAGATAAAGGGCGGGCATCGGTATTTCTTTTTGATGTGCCTTGCTATCTATGCTTACAAATGCGGTGTGTCGAAGCAGCAGCTCCGGCAGGATATGAAAGAGGCTTTTGATGATCTGCAGATGGTGAAGCATGAGAACGCATTGACCGAGGAAGATATACGGAGTGCGCTGGAAGCCTACGACAAGGAGTATTACAATTTCACGATTTCCGATATTGAAGCTCTGACCGATGTTCGCATCGAGCGCAACAAGAGGAATGGTAGATCACAGAAAGAGCATTTGAAAAGAGCAAGGGCGGTGCAGGAAGTGGATTATCCTGGCGGCACATGGAGAAGAAAAGGGGCAGAAGAAAAGAAAGCGCAAGTCTATGCGTGGCGGCAGGAGCATCCAGAGGGACGCAAGGCCGATTGTCATAGGGACACCGGACTTGATCCGAAAACGATCCGCAAATGGTGGGACACCGTACCGGAGGGGCATATAACGGTCAAAATACGCCCATCACAGGCTTTGAGCGATCTGTTGGTGGAGGAATTTAAGAAAGGGCTGTAAACGCCCCAGAAACGCCCTACAAGGCGTTTTCGGGGCGGGTAAGGGCTTTATATTACCCCACCGAAAACGAGGCTTGAAAACCGCGCGAAATAAGGCTTTTTCACCCCCTAAATGTACACGCTGCGGTGTTACCATATAGAAAGCACTGTTCATAGAAAAGTTGCAAAAAACATTTGCAATGCACTTGCAAATGTCACGAATATTGAATATAATATTAGTGCAAGCTAAAAATGACGAGGAAAGGAGTGCTATTATGGCTAAAGGAAATATGACGATAAGAATGGAGCCGGAGCTGAAAGCACAGGCGGCAGCTCTCTTTAAGTCCCTCGGAATGGATTTGAGTACGGCAACGGGTATTTTTTATCGACAGGCACTTAGGTGTCATGGACTTCCCTTTGAAGTCAAGGTTGACGAGCCGAATGCTGTTACCTATGCGGCGATGGAGGCGGCAGAAAAGGGAGAGGATATGTATGGTCCGTTTGATAGCGTTGCAGATCTGATGGAGGCGCTGAATGCTTAAGCCGGAGTTTTCGGGGCAGTTCAAACGAGATTACAAGCTTGCGATCAAGAGAGGCTGCGATCCGAAGAAGTTGGAGGAAGTGATCACGCTGTTGTGTAACGAGCAGCCGTTGCCGGAGGCGTATCGAGATCATGCTCTCACTAATTCCAGAAATTATAAGGACATGAGAGAATGTCACATCGAGCCGGACTGGCTGTTGGTCTATAAAGTTGTTCGGCAGACTTTGATTTTGAAATTGATAAGGACGGGATCTCATAGCGATTTGTTTTGAGATTAACTCTGGATGAAAGAGTGGTGATGATATTTGGCGGGTGTAATAACGGAAATTGCAATAGAATGTGGCGTGTCGGAACAGGCAGTTCGTGCATGGTGTAGGCGAAACCATGTTGCGAAAGATGCGAAAGGAAGTTTCGCAATCAGCGAAAGTCAAAAAACCGCCATATATCAGCATTATTTAGGTGTTGAACGAAAGCAAGTTTCGCAACCGGCGAAAGCAAGTTGCGAAACTTGCGAAACCACTTTGATCGCTATGCTGCAGGGAGAATTAGACCGGAAAAGCGAGCAACTTGCTGTAAAGGACAAGCAGATCGAGGAACTGAACGCAAGGTTGGCGGAGGTCAGCTCGGCGTTGGTGACGGCACAGCAGACTGCGGCAGCGGCCCAGGCTCTCCATGCTGGGACGATGCATCAGCAGCTTCTTTCCGGCAAGGCCGGAGCCGATCAGCCGGAGCGTGAGACAGAACCGGTTCAAAAGCGTAGCTGGTTTAGTAAGTTCTTTGGGGACTAAACAGAACGACAAATCGGAAGTTGACAAGGAGTTTTGATAGCGTGAAAAAAATATTTCTTAAAATTGTGATAGGGGTTGTTCTTGCTTGTATTTTATTTGTTTGTTTTCTTTATACGAACAATGAGATCGGCGTGACTTCATCTAAGCTGGAGGCAGATATTCGTTCGTCGCAGAAGATTAAGGATGATTGGACGGTCGATGGAAGCGTTTCCAGCACGATGGCTGCATATATTTCTTACCCTCAGGATTTGAGTGACCATTCTTTTTCCGTCTATGTCAATCGTCCAGGACTTTCCTTCGGATATTTTTTCCGTGGAGGTGGAACTCTTTCGGGGATTCAAAGAGGAATTGTGGAGTTTACTGTAGAGGGATATAATGAACGAGCATTTATTTCTATGAATCAACAGCAGGTGCAACAACTTGAAATAGATGATGGCAACACAATTCAAGTGGTTGATATTGACCGCAATAAACCTTTTGCGATTGTCTTGCCTATAAATGCGGGTAATATTACTTTTTATGATGTAAATAGAAATACTGTGGAATATTGGAATAATCCTCTTTGACAAATTCCAGTTGTGCGCCCAGCTAAGGGTGTGTAGTCAAGCCGGTGGAATTCCGGTTTATCCAAGGTTTAGCCAACCAGATAATAGCGAGTCTTGGGATGATGCCGGTAACGGCATCTGACAAGCGTAGACAGCAAGAAAGCAGGGTTGAATAGTGATTGAGCTTCGAAACGTTAACTTCAGTCGGTCGACGTCTTAACTGGTGCGGAAGACAATATCATGTAATGCGATATGGCGAGTGTTATGTGGCACTGCGGAGTCAGAGAACCAATCATGTTTTACATTATGAATACACATCAACTGGGGAGAACCTGCCATTTCTCGAAGAAGAGTATGAAATTGCAACTGAAAACGGAGTATTTCAAATGAATGGTAGGTGGTCGGACAATCCCATAGTACTGTAGAAATCGGGCAATGCCGATGGAGGGAAGGGGATTGCATAGTAAAGGTCTTACTGAGGACACATTATCCGTACTCAGGGACGGAGGAAATAATGGAAACGAAATTAGTGAGAATAGCTGAGATATCGGCAACATCAAAACATCCTATATTTACATCAGTGTACCACTTGATAAATGAAGATATGCTAAAGCAATGCCATAAGGAATTAGATGGGAACAAAGCAGTCGGAATTGACAAGGTAACTAAGGATGAGTATGGGAAGAACCTTGATAGAAATATCAAGGAACTGGTACAGAGGTTGAAAAACAAATCCTTTAAGCCACTTCCGTCACTGAGGGTATATATACCTAAAGGAAATGGAAAGAAACGACCATTAGGGATTGCTTCCTATGAAGATAAGATTGTACAAATGGCAGTGAAGAAAATACTGGGAGCTATTTATGAACCGAGATTCCTAAACTGCATGTATGGATTCAGACCGAATAGGGGGTGTCACGAAGCAATAAAAGAAGTATACCAACGGATAAGCTATGGAAAAATCAGCTATATCGTAGATGCCGATATCAAAGGTTTCTTTGACCATATCGACCATGATTGGATGATGAAGTTCCTTGAATGGAATATACAGGATAAGAACTTATTGTGGCTAATACGTAAATACCTTAAAGCAGGAATAATGGAGCAAGGAAAATTCGAGCCAACAGAGGAAGGTTCGGCACAAGGCTCAGTAATGAGTCCGATGCTTGCAAATATATACATGCATCATGTGCTGACGCTGTGGTTTAAGCTGGTGGTGCAAAGGGAAATGCAGGGAGAGTGTTTTCTCGTCAACTTTGCGGATGATTTTGTTGCAGGATTTCAATATAAGTCAGAAGCTGAAAGATACTATAAAGAGTTAAAGGAACGAATGGAAAAGTTTGGACTGGAGCTGGAAAGTAGTAAAAGCAGACTAATTGAATTTGGGAGATTTGCAGAGCAGAATCGTAGAGCAAGAGGAGAATGTAAGCCTGAAACATTTGATTTTCTGGGGTTTACCTTCTACTGTAGCAAAACTCGAAAGGGAGGTTTCGTGCCAAAGGTACAGACTTCAAGAAAGAAGTTTGAGCAAAAGGTTAGAGCATACAAGAACTGGATTTACGATAATCGAAATCGACCAATGCGAGAAATAATTAAAGAGTTGAACGTAAAACTAATTGGACACTATCGATATTATGGTGTTACATGGAATTTTCGGAAGATAACAACATTCCTGCATAGAGTACAACAGTTTCTATTCAAAGCCATGAATCGGAGAGGTTGTAGACGGGCATACACATGGAATGGATTTGTGGAAATGCTCAAGTATTACCCGTTAGCAAAACCTAAAACGTACTATTGTTTATATTGAAGCGAATGTTACTATGAGGAGCCGTATGCGGGAAAGCCGCACGTACGGATCTGTGAGGGGCTAAGATTGAGAGGTCTTAGTCTACTCGACTGTATGCAACAAACGTTTGAACACTTTTTGAACACCGCAACCGTGATGAAGTCTTCAAAGCCCCTTTCTATCAGTATTTGAGATTAAGTAAAATGGTTCGATTCCGGTCTGCGGCATTATTTTTTCTCTGAGATTCTTGTGAAGTCAATGTTTGCGAGTATCTCAGAGTTTTTTTATGCATTCCATTTGCAAGTAAGGATATTATTCAAAAAATAACGGCATTGTATCTCATCTTACGAGATACAATGCCGTTATTTTGAAGTCTTCACACTTTCATTGAAAAGTGGACCTGGCGGGAATCGAACCCGCGTCCAAAAACCTGTCCCATGTACTTCTACTATCATAGTCAGTTATTTGACATTCCCTCTGCCGTACGAAAACTAACATCCTTACGGGTTCAGTAGCTTCATAATACGCCTGACGGCTCAAAGCTTTGCCATCATCGTTTCTCACATAGTCGGTGCCAGATTCCTAAAGTGTGAGTGCTTCAGGGCTGACATGCAGCATTTAGGCTGCAGCTAATTCGAAATTATCGTTAGCGTTTAATTTTAAGTTTGCGATTTAACGCATCAGCCTACGGATAGCTTCTCCATCTTCGAGATCCCTGTCGAAACCAGTACAAGCCCTGATCAGGGTAGAGTAATGAATACTCTCTACTGTAACAGACACGTCCTTGCGTGTGCTGTACATATTAATATAGTAAAAAGAAATATAAATGTCAAGTGGTTATTGCGTTAAAAGAAGTAAAAAAGCAGTAAAAAAGTTACTGTTCACACGCTACTATCGCGCGAGGCGTTTTGGCATGAATATGCCAAAATCCCGAAACATTGTACAACCTTTACAAATTCGTCCATTATCATTGCTATTTTTTGGTAAAAAGAGTATACTTTAAAGCACTAAACACCAGGAGTATAAAATTATGAACACACACTCATCTGGATATTACAGCATAGACAAAGACTATAATATCCTAAGCTATAACGACACTGCCAAACAACTGTACCCCAATCTCCAGCCGGGAGTGAAATGCTATAAGGCACTTATGGGGCTTGATTCCCCATGCCCGCCCTGCCCTGTAGCACTGGGGATACAGGGGCCAAAGACCTACCTGGATCCGATCCGTCATATTTATGAGACAGTTGATGCAGTAGAGACTGTACAGCCCGACGGTAGCAGAGGACATGCACTTGTATTCAGCACAGTAGCCGAAGGAGAAAGCCTGTCAAAGTCTATTCCCATAGGTGAGAACTCTCTCCGTCTGCTGGGTGCCATCAACCTGCTTGCTTCTGACTACATGTCTGTTTATGGCGTAAACCGGGAAACCGGGAAAATCTCCGTATATCGTTCCAGATTTACTGATGCTTTTGCGGATATTAAAGATAATGCAGACTATAAGCTGTCATTTAATTTTATCATCCAGAAATATATTCATCCGGATGAGCGTTCCTATGTGTCCAGACATCTGAATTATGAAACCCTGCTGGAAAGACTTTCTCAGGAAGCCTCTTTCAAAATCCATTTCAGGGTTGTCACAGATACTGTCCATTACTATTATCTGCTCATTGCCAGAAACGGAAACGCCGATGACTATCGGGATTTCGTAATTGCAGTGGCCTGTGAAGACAATGATGTGACAGCACGCAAAATCTATGAAAATCAGCTCCACTCTCTTCTGGCATCCATTACCCATGCTGCCGGCTACTTTCATCTCGACCTTACAGATGATAAGATTCTGAAGATCGGAGGCACTTCTGCCCTGGCCTATAAGATAGATGCTGACGCTTCCATTGACCATTTTATTGCAGAGACTGCTGTTTTTATACCGGTATTAAAGGACAGAAATGATTTCATCAACGCATTTTACCGCAGTTCCCTGATGAAAAGCTACGAGGACGGTCAGGTAGAGGTCACCAGAGTTTCCCGCTGTCTCTACGATGACAATATAACCAGGCTTTCCAAATATGTGACAAGACTGCTGCTCAATCCTTCCAATAACCATCTGGAAGCAATCCTCTACGGTGAGGATGTCACCAGAACACAGGAAGCCTATGAGACACAGGTAAGTATTGTCCAGACACTGAGCAGCAACTACCTGAACGTATACCTGATCAATCCCAGAGAAAAAACTCTCTCTGTGATCAAGCAGGAAGACCGCGATGTCCCTGCTCCGGACAAAAAACACAACAATACATACCCCTATGATCTTTTCCTCTCAGACTATATCCGGCAGCGTGTATATCCGGATGACCGTACAATGCTGGAAGAATCACTGGAACTGGATAATGTAATGAGTGTTTTGTCCGGTCAGTCCGAATACAAGGGGAATTACCGGATAAATGACAGGGATGGTATCCATTACTATCAGTTCCGCTTTATCAAAAACGAAGACTCCGGTATCATTGTTCTGGGATTTTTGAATGTGGACGATGTGGTGGAATCAGAAATCAGACACCAGAAGCTTCTCAAAGAAGCTCTTGATACTGCCGAACGTGCCAATGCAGAGAAATCCAATTTTCTTTCCCGTATGTCCCACGATATGCGTACGCCGTTGAATGGGATCATTGGTCTGCTGGAAATCGATAAAAAGCACGAAAATGATATCGGATTCCTGAAAAGTAATCGTGAAAAAGCATTCATTTCAGCCAGTCATCTGCTCTCTCTTATCAATGATGTACTGGATATGTCCAAGATCGAGGAGGGCGGACTTGTACTCAACCATGAACCTTTTGATCTGATCAGATATGAAAAAGAGACACAGATGCTGATTGATATGCAGGCACAGAAAAACGGCATTGATTTCACCGTTCATATCGCACCGGAGATATACGAACATCCCTTTGTATACGGCAGCCCTCTGCACCTCCGTCGTGCCATGATGAATATTTACAGTAACTGTATCAAATACAACAGAGAAAATGGGGCAATCCATACGGAGATCCATGCTCTCCCTTCCCATGATCATAAGCTGGTCTGCAGATGGACGATCTCTGATACGGGAATCGGCATAAACAAAGAATATCTGGAGAAGATCTTTGAACCCTTTACTCAGGAGAATATGGATGCCCGAAGTGTATATCATGGCACCGGACTGGGGATGAGCATTGCCAAAGCGCTATTTGAACAGATGGGTGGTACCATTGAGATTTCCAGTACTCCGGGTATCGGAAGTACTTTTGTGATCACTTTGCCATTTGAAGAGGCAGAAGAAACGGATATCTCTTCTGAGCCAGAATCTGAGCGAAACTCCATTCAGGGCATAAAGATCCTGCTGGCAGAGGATAATGAAATAAACAGAGAAGTGGCACAGGTACTCCTTGAAGAGGAAGGTGCTGTGGTAACTGCAGTATCCAATGGCAGGGAAGCTGTAAAACTTTTCTCCCGTCACCCCGAGGGGACATTTGATGTGATACTTATGGATATTATGATGCCTCTGATGGACGGATACGAGGCCACACGCCAGATCCGGAAGCTTGACAGGACGGATGCTTCTTCCATTCCCATCATCGCACTGACCGCTAATGCTTTTGCAGAGGATGTACGCCATGCACTGGACTGTGGTATGAACGCACATCTGGCCAAACCACTGGATGTAAAAAAAATGATCCATACGATTGCCTGTTACTGTTCAAGGGTATGCATAAGTCATTGTAAAAAGTGACGAATTTTTATTTTTTTATATTGTGGATAATCATGTCCAGGGGATCCTTGTACACGATCATGACCGGACCTTTTATAATTATGGAACGGATCATCAGGAATGCCTTGCACCAGAAAATATATTTGACAGAGTGTCCAGGATATTTGGATAAAGAAAACCGATGGCTTTAGCTGTTTCCCAGTTTACACCATCGGTTTTCTTAAGTCCAGTTAGTCCTTGAACAGTAACGTAAAAAATTAGCATTTTTAATATCATTTCACATATTTTTTATAAAGATAATTACTGTCAGACAGGGAAGAATGTGTTAATATAATAATATGAGTAATTATAAATCTTAACAAGAAAATTCGGAAAAAGGAGAGGTTTCTTATGCCAACAACATACGCACATTATAAATTCGGAAAAGAGGTGCTCAGCGCACTTCCAAGACCCCTTCAGAATTCTATAGAAGCGCATAGAGAGTTGTTTGATATTGGGTTACATGGACCGGATATCTTATTTTATTATAATGCATTAAAGAAAGATCCGGTGAATGAACAGGGGCATACACTTCATGAACAATTTGCCGATGAGTTTTTCCATCATGCTGTTGAAGTGATTGAGAAAGCAAAAGATCCGGCAGTGGCGCGCGCATATATTTATGGATTTATCTGTCATTTTGCTTTAGACAGTGAATGCCATCCTTATGTTGAAAAAATTATGCAGGTCGGAAGAGTTTCACACAATGAGATCGAGATGGAATTGGATCGAATGATGCTGACGGAAGATTATCATGATCCTTTGCGCTATCTGACAGCAAAGCACATTCAGCCGAAGATGGAGTATGCGGAAGTGATCGCACCATTTTTCAAAGATGTAACAGCCGAGCAGATCTATAAGGCATTAAAAGGGATGGTTTTTTATCATAAGCTGTTTCTGGCACCGACATCTGGAAAGCGAAAAGCGTTGTTTCTTGGGATGAAGGCAGTGGGGAAATACGATTCATTGCATGACATAGTGATGAGTGTAAAGCCAGATCCGTTATGTCAGAAATATTGTAAGGTTTTAAAACGGCAATATTCAGGTGCAGTGCCGTTAGCTGCGAGTCTGATCGTACAGTATCAGAAGAAATTATTCCAGGACACACCGCTTCCGGAACGTTTTCATGAGACATTCGGTGCAGGAGAAGAGTGGGAGAAACTGCGTCTGTAGAGAATCGAAGAAAAGAGTAACAGACTGCTTGCCAGGAGAGATGCAGAAGAAGAGAAAAAGAGTCAGGAGAATGTAGATGAAGGAATTCGTTAAAGTGCAGGATATCACGAAAACTTATAAAATGGGTGAAGTTGAGATTCATGCAGTGGATCACATCAGCTTTTCGATTGAGCAGGGAGAACTTGTTGTAATCGTTGGACCAAGTGGTGCAGGTAAGACAACTGTGCTTAATATTCTCGGCGGAATGGATACAGCAACAAGCGGGAAGCTGTATGTAGATGGAAAAGATATTACAGCTTATAATTCCAAACAGCTGACAGGATACCGCAGAGATGACATCGGATTTGTTTTTCAGTTTTATAATCTTGTGCCGAATCTGACCGCATTGGAAAATGTTGAGCTTGCGTTGCAGATCAGTAAGGATCCGTTGGATGCACAGGCAGTTTTGGAGGAAGTTGGTCTGGGGGAACGGAAGAATAATTTTCCGGCACAGCTTTCCGGCGGTGAGCAACAGCGAGTTTCAATCGCGAGAGCATTAGCGAAGAACCCAAAGCTTTTGCTTTGTGATGAGCCAACAGGTGCATTGGATTACAATACAGGAAAATCAATTTTGAAATTACTTCAGAATATGTGTAGAGAAAAGGGAATGACAGTTATTATCATTACACATAATCAGGCACTTGCGCCGATGGCAGATCGATTGATTCATATAAAAAATGGACAGGTAGCAAGAATGGAATCTAATGAGAATCCGACTTCGATTGATGAAATTGAATGGTAGGGGATGTGGATGAAGAAAGCATTAAGAAAAAACTTTTATATGGAGATCCGTCATAGCCTTGGACGTTTTTTATCCATTTTCTTTATTGTTGCGATAGGATGTGCATTCTTTTCCGGAATCCGTGCATCAGAGCCGGATATGAGATATTCAGGAGATGCATATTTCGATGAGAAGAACCTGATGGATATTCAGGTAATGAGTACAATGGGACTGACAGAAGATGATCTGGATGCAATTCGTGCTGTGGATGGTGTATTGGATGCAGAAGGAAGCTATGCAACAGATGTACTTTGTACGATTCGGGGAAACCAGGTAGCAGTTCATGTTATGGCGCTCCAGGATAAGATGAATCAAGTTCAGTTAGAAGATGGCAGGCTTCCGGAAAAGGAAAATGAATGTGTAATAGATGCAGATTATCTGGATGGAAAGAATCTGAAGATTGGGGATAAGATCACATTATCGAGTGGGACTTCGGATTCTTTGGAAGATACACTTAAGACAGATACATTTACCATTGTTGGTACGGTCAGCAGTCCGGAGTATATTGCATTTCACAGAGGCAGTACAACAATCGGAAATGGAAGTGTCAGTGCTTTTCTTTGCGTTCCGGAGAAAGCATTTTCATTAGATGTGTATACAGAGATTACAGTGCAGGTTGAAGGTGCAAAGGAAGCAACTGCATTTACGAAAGAATATGAAGAACATGTGGATTCTGTGCTGAAAAAGGTTCAGGCAATTAAAGCGGAAAGAGAACAGGCCAGATATGATGAGATTACTTCGACAGCGCAGGAAAAAGTGGATGAAGCACAAGAAGAGTTAGCTCAGGCAGAGCAGGATCTGGCGGATGGAAAAGAAGAGGCGGAAGAAGAACTTGCAAGTGCAAGAGAGAAACTTGATGCAGTGCAGAAAGAACTTGAACGAGGAAGAAATCAGCTGGCAGCTTCGAAGCTTGAACTGGAGCAGTCGAGAAATCTTCTGATATCAAAGCAAAAGGAGCTGAATCAGTCCAAAGCACAAGTTGAGCAGGGAGCACAGGAACTTAGCGAAAAACAGATTGCACTTACAACATTAAGAAATCAGCTGGCGCAACTGAAAGAGCAGGAAGAAAGTCTGGAAGATCAGAGACAAGAACTTTTAGCGCAACAGACACAGATGCAGCAAAAGAAAGATGAGCTTCTGAAAGCAAAGGAAGAATTGCAGCAACAGGCAGAAGACTATCAGTCTGCGTATCAGCAGATTTATCAGCCGTTAAAACAGTCTTATGAAGAACTAAATACACAGTATGAACTTCTTCTACAGAACTATGAGGCACTGAAAGAAGAATACGACCGGAAGCAGGAAGCAGGAGAAGAAGATCCGGAATTAAAAGCTCAGTTAGAACAGTTGGAAGCTGAAAAAACAGCAATGGAAGAGAAGTTGACTGAATGGAAAGCAAATCTGGATAAAATGGAACTGGAGGCGAAAGCTGCCGAAGCGGAGATTCAGAAAAACCAGACAAAAATCGAAGCCGGATTGACGCAGATTAACGAAGGGCTTCCAGCAGTTGAAGCCGGGATAGCTCAGATTGAAGCGGGTATTCCGGTATTACAGGATAATATACAGAAACTGACGGATGTGCTGACACAGGGAGATGCTGCAATCCTTACCGCAAGTCGGCAGATAGATCAGGCAAAGGCGCAGATTACATCCGGTCAGCAGCAGATTGACAGCGGATGGCAGCAGATCAGTGAGGGACAGAAGAAGATTGAGGAGGCACAGCAGCAGTTAAGCAGCGGAACAAAGGAGCTGGAAGACGGTTGGGCAGAGTATGAGGAAGGTCGTATAGAAGCTCAGAAGAAGATTGAAGATGGAGAGCGGCAGATTACAGAAGCAAGAGAAGAGCTTGCGAAAGCACAGCAGAAGATTGATGATCTTGAAAAGCCAAAGTGGTATGTTTATGATCGGAACAATCTGACAGAATACAGTGGATATGGAGATAATGCAGATCGTATGCGGGCAATCGGTAAAGTGTTCCCACTCATTTTCTTCCTTGTTGCAGCATTGATCAGTCTGACAACAATGACACGAATGGTAGAGGAGGAGAGAACGCAGATCGGTATTTTGAAGGCTCTCGGATATGGAAATGCTTCAATTGTTGGAAAATATCTCTGGTATGCGATCCTTGCGACATTAACCGGTGGTGTTTTCGGAATTCTGATTGGAGAAAAGATAATTCCATATATCATTATCACTGCATATAAGATCTTGTATCGTCATATGTATGATGTTGTGATCCCATATAATTTGTATTATGCTGTAACAGCATGTGCAGCGGCACTTGCATGTACAGTAATCGCAACACTGTTCTCCTGTATGAAAGAATTACGAGAGCAGGCAGCAGAATTGATGCGTCCGCCGACACCAAAACAGGGAAAACGAGTATTTCTGGAACGAGTTCCGTTTATCTGGAAAAATCTGAATTTCACGTGGAAATCAACCGTGCGCAATCTGGTGCGATATAAAAAACGCTTC
>OHPD01000562.1_pt1 | contig 23045 bp, 20 predicted proteins | sample 1577641 | NCBI WGS metagenome assembly OHPD01 (sample SAMEA3879532, study PRJEB24766) | human gut metagenome | biome: human-associated habitat; feature: feces | place: USA | collected 1985/1987
CGTTATCATTTCAATAATTGATAATAAGTAAATGCAATGAAGAGGAATATTAGATAAGGACCAGCTTCAGAGAACTGTCGGAAGGTGCGAGACAGTGAAAGGAACTTATTGAACTCACCTTGGAGCTGCTACCCGAAATTATATCAGCAGGATATAAGAGTAGACGTAGACGGAAGCCAACCGTTATAGTGGACAGAATATAATGCAATATGCACGTATTCGGTGAGAGCGCAATTATTAATTGCGAATAAGAGTGGTAACGCGTGAGATTATATCTTTCGTCTCTTAGAGGTTAAGGCCTTTGGAGATGAAAGATTTTTTTGTATAATTTACTTATTATGCTAATATAATTAATATATCAGGAGGATAATGCAATGTTTGATTACAGACAGTATAAGAGAGGTTATTTTATGCCACCGGTTGAGTGTAACGACTGGGTAAAGAAGGAGTATATTGACAAAGCACCAGTATGGTGTTCAGTGGATTTAAGAGATGGTAATCAGGCTTTAGTTGAGCCTATGAGTCTTGATGAAAAGCTTGAATTCTTTAATAAGCTTATTAAGGTTGGATTTAAGGAAATTGAGATTGGTTTCCCGGCAGCATCAGAGACAGAGTATGAGCTTTGCCGTACACTTATTGAGAAGAATATGATTCCTGATGATGTTACAATTCAGGTGCTTACACAGGCAAGACCGCATATTATTAAGAAGACTTTTGAAGCTGTAAAGGGTGCACCAAGAGCGATTGTACATGTATACAATTCGACATCTCTTGCACAAAGAGAGCAGGTATTCAGAAAGTCTAAAGAAGAAATCAAACAGATTGCAATTGAGGGCGCTAAGCTTCTTAAAGAACTTGCAGAAGCAGATGGCGGTAATTTCCTTTTTGAATATAGTCCTGAAAGCTTTACAGGAACAGAGCCAGAATACGCACTTGAAGTGTGTAATGCAGTTATAGATATATGGCAGCCAACACCTGATAAGAAGTGTATAATTAATCTTCCTGCTACAGTAGAGATGTCACTTCCACATGTATTTGCAAGTCAGGTTGAATATATGAGCAAGAATCTTCATAATCGAGAAAATGTAGTTGTATCACTTCATCCACATAATGACAGAGGAACAGGCGTTGCAGATGCAGAGCTTGGTATGCTTGCAGGTGCAGACAGAATAGAAGGTACATTATTTGGCAATGGTGAGAGAACTGGTAATGTGGATATTGTTAATCTTGCTATGAATATGTACGCACAGGGCGTTGACCCGGAATTGGATTTTTCTAATATGCCAGAGCTTGCAGAGATGTTTGAACGTCTTACACAGATGAAGATAGATGACAGACACCCATACTGTGGTAAGCTTGTATTTGCAGCATTCTCTGGTTCACATCAGGATGCCATATCTAAAGGTATGCACTATAGAATTGAACAGGATCCATCTAAGTGGACAGTTCCATATCTTCCAATTAATCCAGAAGATGTTGGACGTACATATGACTCAGACGTAATCAGAATTAACAGCCAGTCAGGTAAGGGCGGAGTTGCTTATGTTCTTGAGCATAATTATGGAATGATTATTCCAAAGGCTATGAGAGAAGACCTTGGTTATGCTGTTAAAGATGTATCGGATGTTAACCATAAGGAACTTGCAGCAGATGAGGTTCTTGAGATATTTGAGAGGCGTTATAAGAAGTTCACACCGGTATTCAAGATTTCAGAAGTCCATTTCAAGCAGATTGATGGTATCCAGACAGAAGTTACAATTGAGGCTGATGGAAAGACAACAGTAGTAGAAGCGGGTGGTAATGGTCGTCTTGATGCTGTAAGTAATGCACTTTCAAAGCATTTTGGAAAGCCTTGTGATGTAATATGCTATGAGGAACATTCATTAAAGCAGGGTTCTGATTCAAGTGCTATTGCATATGTAGGAATTAAGGGTGATGATGGTAAAGAATACTTTGGCATAGGTATCGACCACGATATCATAAGAGCTTCAATTGATGCGGTAGAATCAGCAATGAACAGAAGTATGACTGAGTAGAGAATAATATCAGTATAAATATTGTATCTGCGTATATGAACATATTTGCAGAGATATAATTATGTGCTTCCTTTAAACAGACAGGAGATATAGTAATATTTCCTTCTGTTTATAAAGGAAGCCTTTTTATGTAATGGATAATTTTATCGGAATTTACTATTACATAAAAGGAACTATGTGCTGGTGATATGTACCCATATGAAGCTGTAGTCTGTCGCAAGCGGTCGTGCTCGGTTAGGGAATGTGCTTTGCATATTCTTTTTTAGTTCATATTCTTTTTTAGTAATAACTGGATTTTTGACTTACCAGCTGTTATAATCTTATAGTTAATGAATTAATTCTGAAAGGAATGAATATATGAGTAAGATTATTCTTGCATCTAGTTCACCAAGACGCAAAGAACTGCTGGAACAGATAGGAATAGAATTTGATATAATTACGAGTGATGTTGATGAGACAACTTTAATTACACAGCCAGATGAATATGTGAAATATCTATCAAGGATTAAGGCACAGGCTGTATGGGATATGGTAAAAGATGATGACGATTACAGGAATGAAGATGTTGTAGTTATAGGTGCAGATACAATCGTAAGCCATAAAGGACATATTCTTACAAAGCCTAAGGATACGGGTAATGCTTTTGATATACTTAAGGAACTGGCTGGTGATTGTCATCAGGTGTATACAGGTGTTACACTTATCAAGAATAATAATGTTGTAAGTAACTTTGCAGAAAAGACAGATGTATACTGTAATGATATTAGTGATAATGAGATAAGAGAATATATAAGTACAGGTGAGCCAATGGATAAAGCAGGGGCTTACGGAATTCAGGGGAGATTTGCAGCATTTATTGGAAAGATAGACGGTGACTATAATAATGTTGTCGGACTTCCGGTTGCAAGGGTATATCAGGAGTTAAAGTTATGGTTAAATTAATTGCAAGTGATCTTGATGGTACAATACTAAGAAAAGGTGCCCAGAGTGTAGAACCATCTACAATTAAAGCGATTGAAAAGCTTGTTAATAAAGGAATGTACTTTGCACCTGCCAGCGGAAGACAGATAGTAAGCCTGAAAAGGCTTTTTGAGCCTGTAAGCGATAAGCTTGTATACATTGCTGAGAATGGAGCATTATGTGAATATAAGGGTGAGGTTATTGCCAAGACACCAATGGATAGAAAGCTTGCTCTTGAGATAATAGAAGATGTATATGAACAGCCTGATTGCGAGGTGCTTATATCAGGCCAGCATACAGCATATATCAAGCCTAAGACAGAAGAATATCATTATAGAATGACCAAGGTTGTTAATTATAAGACTACGCTTATTGATAAATTCACAGATGTAGATGAAGATATATTAAAGATTGCGGTATGTGATTTAAGCGGAATTGATAATTCCAAGGAACATTTCTTTAGCAAATGGAATGGCAAAGCTTCAATTACAGTTTCAGGAGATTTATATCTTGATTTTATGGAGAGCAGCGTTACCAAAGGAAAAGCAATGCATCAGCTTCAGCAGTACTTTGGATTGTCAGAAGATGAATGTATGGCATTTGGCGACAATTATAATGATATTGATATGCTTAAGTCAGTAAAATATGCGTATGTTATGGATACAGCATGTGAGGATATCAAGAAATATGCATATGACACAACTGAATGGGTTGAAGGCACACTAAGAAAAGAGTTTAATATATAAGATAATGTTTGTAGAAATGAGGAGTATTATTATGGAAAAACATATGAAAGAATGTGCAAAGGTATTTTTAAGAGATCAGAAGAAGCTTTTTGATGAGCCGGTTGTATATGATTTAGAGGAGGCAGAAGATTTTCTTGAAGAATGCTTTGCACAGTATTGCAGTAATATTAAAGAATTAAGACAGATTATGGACGATGAGGGAATGGATGTATCAGAACTTTCTGATGCAGAGCTTGAGGAACAGCTTGAAGTGTTCAAGCTTGATAATAACGGCGGATATTTCTTCGTAGAGGCATAGTTGGGCTGATATGAGAATAACAATATGCTGTGTAGGCAAAGTAAAGGAAAAGTTCTATTGTCAGGCAATAGATGAGTACAGTAAAAGGTTGTCAAGATACTGCAAGCTTGAGGTAAAAGAGGTGGCAGATGAGAAGACACCTGATAATGCAAGTGATACTGTTAATGATATAATAAAGGCTAAAGAGGGAGAAAGACTTCTTTCGTGCATAAAAGATGAAGCATATGTGATAGCTCTGGCAATTGATGGTAAAATGCTTGATTCTGTACAGTTATCACAGAAAATAGATAATCTTGGAATATCAGGAAAGAGTGATATTGTCTTTGTTATAGGAGGTTCATTAGGGCTTGATAAAAGGGTTCTTGACAGGGCTGATTTCAAGCTTAGTTTTTCGCCTATGACATTTCCACATCAGCTTATGAGAGTAATTCTTCTTGAACAGATATATAGAAGCTACAGAATTATGAAGAATGAACCTTATCACAAATAACCAGAATGGAGAAGTTATGAAAAGAAATAAGAAAAGATTAATAACAGCACTTATCATTATTGTAGCTGTGGCTGCGGTATTAGTATTTATGAAGTTCTTTAATGGTAATTTATTATATATTTCAACTGGTATGGGAAAATCTGTTGTTATGAAGGTTGATGGACAGAAGACTTATACATTTGAGGCAGAAGTATTAATGTCAGATGCTAAGAAACAATATGAAGATATGTTTGGAAGCAGTATATGGACAGAAGATATTGACGGACAGCCGTTTGAGGAATATATAAAAGAACAGATAAGAGTAAAGCTTATAAGAGTAAGATGTATGAATTCTATGGCTAAAGAAAGAGGAGTAGTTCTTGGAAGAGAAGAAAAGAATGAAACAGCTAAGGCAGCAGAACAGTATTTTGATGGTCTTACAGAAGAACAGAAGAGCCAGTATGATATCACAGAGGATAAGGTTAATCAGATGTTTACTGAATTTGCAATCGCTTCAAAGCTTTACAATGATGTAACTTCACTTATGGATATTGAAGTGAGTTCAGATGATGCAAGAGTAATAAATATACAATATATTGTAACAGACTCAAAGGAAGAAATTGACAAAGCTTATGCAGAATTAAATGAGGGCAATTCATTCTTTGCAATTGCCAAGAAATATAATGCTGACGGCGAATATGAATATGAACTTAGAAGAGGCGAGATGGCTAAAGCATTTGAAGATACAGCTTATTCACTTTCAATAGGCCAGACAAGCGGAATCGTAGAAGCTGACGGAAGATTTTATATAATAAGATGTACGTCAGATAATGATAAAGCGAAGACAGAAGTTAATAAGTCATCAATTCTTGAAAAGAAGAAGTTAGAGGCATTTAATGATAAATTTGAACAATATGAGTCTTCAAAGTATGTTGAAATTAACAAAGATGAATGGAATAAGTTAAAAGTTTCTTCTGCACCATCTTTTAATGTAAGATTTGAGGATTTATTTAATTCAATAACAATTAATTAGAGTAGTACAGGAGTGTAGAATATAATGGCAGCAAAATATGATGCAAATAGTATATCAATTCTTGAAGGTCTTGAAGCTGTAAGAAAAAGACCAGGAATGTATATAGGAAGTGTTGGAACTAAAGGACTTAACCACCTTATATATGAGATAGCTGATAATGCAGTTGATGAACACCTTGCGGGTTACTGTAGCGAGATTACAGTAACCCTTAATAATGATGGAACTGCTACTATTATAGATAATGGACGAGGTATTCCTATAGGAATTCATCCAAAGGCAGGCATACCTGCAGTTGAGGTAGTATTTACAGTGCTTCACGCAGGTGGTAAGTTCGGTGATGGCGGGTATAAGATATCAGGCGGACTTCACGGTGTAGGTGCGTCAGTAGTTAATGCACTCTCAGTTTGGCTTGAAGTAGAGATAAAGGTTGATGGTGGTGTATACAGGCAGCGTTATGAAAGAGGAAAGGCAGTAGCACCACTTGAAAAAGTGGGAACATGCAGAAAGAATGATACAGGAACTAAAGTAACATTTCTTCCTGATGGTGAGATATTTGAAAAGACAAGATTTAAGTCAGATGCAATAAAGAGCAGAATGCACGAGACAACTTATCTTAATCCGGGACTTACAATACATTTTGAGGATAAGAGAAGTGGAAGCGAGGAAAAGATTACATATTCAGAACCAGATGGTATCAAGGCATATGTAAAGGAACTTAACAATGGCAAGGAAGCTGTGACGGATATTATCTATTTTAAGAAGAGTGAAGACGGCATAGAGGTAGAGTGTGCTTTCCAGTATGTTAATGAGTTTGAGGAAAATATTCTTGGTTTTTGTAATAACATATACACTCAGGAGGGGGGAACTCATATTACAGGATTTAAGTCTAAGTTCACTATGATTATTAATCAGTATGCAAGGGAGTTAGGTGTTCTTAAAGAAAAGGATAATAACTTTACCGGTCTTGATGTAAGAAATGGTATGACAGCAATTGTGGCTATCAAGCACCCTGCACCAAGATTTGAAGGCCAGACTAAGACTAAGCTTGATAATCCGGATGCGGGAACAGTTGTAAGTGCGGTTACAAGTGATGAGGTACAGTTATATTTTGATAGAAATCTTGAACAGTTAAAGTCAGTAATAGCCTGTGCCGAAAAGTCTGCAAAGATAAGAAAGGCAGAGGAGAGAACGAAGACTAATCTTTTATCTAAGTCTAAGTTCTCAATAGATTCCAATGGCAAGCTTGCTAACTGTGAGAGCAAGAAGTCAGAGGAATGTGAGGTGTTTATAGTCGAGGGAGATTCTGCGGGTGGTTCTGCAAAGACAGCTCGTTCCCGTGCAACTCAGGCAATCCTGCCTCTTCGTGGTAAAATCTTAAATGTTGAAAAAGCGCGATTAGATCGTGTTTTATCAAGTGATACGATTCGTAGTATGATTACTGCTTTTGGTACAGGAATTGGTGAAGACTTTGATATTAATAAATTACGTTATCATAAAATCGTTATTATGACCGACGCCGATGTCGATGGAGGACATATTCGTATTTTAATGTTAACTTTCTTATATCGTTATTTAAAACCTTTAATTGAAGGTGGCTTTGTTTATGCGGCTCAACCTCCACTTTATTTATTAAAACATGGAAAAGAAGAACATTATTTATATAGTGATGAAGAATTAGATGATTTAAGAACAAAGTTAGGTGAAGGTGCAAAATATTCTATCCAAAGATATAAAGGGTTAGGAGAAATGAATGCGGATCAATTATGGGAAACAACAATGGATCCTGAACATCGTATTTTAAATCGTATTGAATTAGATGAAGCAATGGAAGCTGATATGATTTTTGATGTATTAATGGGAGAAAAAGTTGAACCTCGTAGAGAATTTATTCAAGAAAACGCAAAATATGTAACTGATTTAGATATTTAGAAGGAGTAGAAAATGGATAATCAAGAAAAAGGAATTAGAAAAATTCAATTAACATCAGAAATGAAAACTTCTTTCATGAATTATGCCATGTCAGTTATCGTAGCACGTGCATTACCTGATGTAAGAGATGGAATGAAACCAGTTCAAAGACGTATTGTTTATGGTATGAATGAACTTGGTTGTTATAGTGATAAAGCGTATAAGAAATCTGCGCGTATTGTTGGGGAAGTTATGGGGAAATATCACCCTCATGGAGATTCTTCAATTTATGAAGCCTTAGTGAGAATGGCACAAGATTTCTCATATCGTTATATGCTTGTAGATGGTCATGGAAACTTTGGTTCAATTGACGGTGACGGCGCTGCCGCTATGCGTTATACTGAAGCGAGAATGTCTAAAATTTCAATGGAATTAATGAGAGATATCAATAAAGATACGATTGATTTTATTCCAAACTATGATGGTGAAGAAAGAGAACCATCGGTATTACCTTGTCGTATTCCTAACTTATTGGTCAATGGGACAACAGGAATCGCTGTTGGGATGGCTACAAATATGCCACCTCATAATATTGGTGAAGTGATTGATGCCGTTATTGCGGTAAGTAAAAATCCTGATATTACTGTTTTAGAATTAATGGAAAATTATATTCAAGGACCTGATTTTCCAACTGGTGGATATATTTTAGGAAAGAGCGCTATTAAAAAAGCCTATGAAACAGGTAATGGTCTTATTGTTATGCGTGCTAAAACAGAAATTGAAGAACATAAGGGTAGACAAAGAATTGTTGCTTATGAAATTCCTTATCAAGTAAATAAAGCAAGATTAGTCGAAAAGATTGCGCATTTAGCGCGTGATAAAGTTGTTGAAGGTATTAGTGATGTTCGTGATGAATCAAACCGTGAAGGGATTCGAATTGTCATTGAATTAAAGAGAGATGTTCAAGCAGAAGTTATTTTAAATCAATTATATAAATTAACTTCTTTACAAACAACATTTGGTGTCAATAATATTGCTCTAGTTAATAATGAACCTAAAACTTTAACACTTAAAGAATTAATTCAATATTATTTACAACATCAAGAAGAAGTTATTCGTCGTAGAACACAATTTGAATTAAATAAAGCAGAAGCAAGAGCACATATTTTAGAAGGTTTAAAGAAAGCCTTAGATCATATCGATGAAATTATTCAATTAATTCGTACAAGTAGAACAACTGAAATCATTCAACAAAGATTAATGGATGAATTTGGAATGTCTGATAAACAAGCTAAAGCTGTAAGAGAAATGCAATTACAACGTTTAGCTGGTTTGGAAAGAGAAAAGATTGAAGAAGAATTAAATAATTTATTAATTACAATTGCTGATTTAAAAGATATTCTTGCTAACGAAGAACGTATCTTAGAAATCATTAGAAATGAATTATTAGAAATGAAAGAAAAATATGGTGATAAACGTCGTACTGAAATTATTCAAGGTACATTTGATATTGAAGATGAAGATTTAATTCCAGTAGAAGATGTTATTATTTCACTTACTAATAATGGTTATGTAAAACGTATGCCAGTAGATACTTATAAATCCCAAAATAGGGGTGGACGTGGTGTCAAAGGTATGGCAACAACACAAGATGATGTCATTAGTTCACTTATTCATATGTCAACACATGATGATTTATTGATCTTTACAAATAAAGGAAAGGTATACCGTTTGAAAGGATATAATATTCCTGAATTTGGTAGAACTGCTAAGGGATTACCAATTGTTAATATTTTAAATCTTGATAAAGATGAAAGTGTTAAATCATTAATTAATATTAATAAGAAAATGATTGAAGAAGATAAACATTGGTATTTATTCTTTGCAACTGAACAAGGTTTAGTTAAACGTGTTGATATTTCAGAATTTGAAAACATTAGACAAACAGGTAAGATTGCTATTAAGTTAAAAGAAGATGATTCTTTAGTTGGTGTTAAATTAACTAAAGGGGATGATGAAATCTTAATTGCTGCTAGTAATGGTAAACTTGTAAGATTCTCTGAAGGTCATGTTAGACCAATGGGAAGAAGTGCAAGTGGTGTAAGAGGTATTAATGTTGATGGTTCTAAAGTTATTGGTATGACAACAAACCGTGAAGGACAATTAATTATGGTTGTTACGGAAAAAGGTTATGGTAAGATGTCACCAATTGATGAATATCGTGTTTCTAATCGTGGTGGAAAAGGTGTTAAAACAATTAATGTTACTGAACGTAATGGACAAATTGTAGCGATTAGAGCAGTAGAAGGTAATGAAGATTTATTAATTATTACAGATGATGGTATTGTGATTCGTTTACCTATGGAACAAGTTAAAACAGCAGGACGTGCGACTCAAGGTGTAAGACTTATTAAAGTACATGATAGCAAGGTTTCTTCTGTGGAAGTTGTTGCTAAAAATGAAGAAGAAGTTGTAGAAGAAGGTGAAGAAGAGTCAGAGTAATCTGACTCTTTTAGAAATGAATGGGGAAGAATTAAAAAGATTGTTTAATCGTTTAGATCATTCAAAGTTTAGAAGTTCTTTTCATCTTGCTAAAAAGTATAAAGATTATTGTAATGAAAAAGGCTTAGATGTTATAGAACAACACGCCAGAGATTTTATTTCTAAAAGAATAGCACCGGCTGTGATTTTAAATGATGGAAAGCAAACACCGATGAAAAATCATCCTGTGTTTATTGCTCAACATGCCACGGCTTCATGTTGTCGAGGGTGTTTATATAAGTGGTATCATATTAAGCCACATACACAGTTAAATGACAGTCAACAAGAGATGATTGTTCAAGTGATTATGGCTTGGATTAAAAGAGAATTGCAAAGAAAATAGCCTTGATGTATAATCAAGGCAGTTATTAATAATATAAGGGGAAAGAAAATGATTGATATTAATTTAATTAGAGAAAATCCTACTTTAGTCAAAGAAAATATGAAGAAAAAATTTCAAGATGAAAAAGTTGGATTAGTAGATGAAGCTTATAAATTAGATAAAGATTATCGTGAAGTTGTCACAAGAGCAAGTGAAATTAGAAGTTTAAGAAATAAATATTCTAAAGAAATTGGTGCTTTAATGAGAGAAGGCAAAAGAGATGAAGCTGAAGAAATTAAAGCAAAAGTAACTTCTATGGCAGAAGAATTAAAAGATTTAGAAGTTAAAGAAGAAGAATATGGTAAAGAATTAAAAGAAATCATGATGAAAATACCAAATATCATTCATGATTCAGTACCTATTGGAAAAGATGATTCAGAAAACGTAGAAATTCAAAAATACGGAGATCCAGTTGTACCTGAGTATGAAATTCCATATCATGCTGATATCATTGCTCGTTTTAATGGTTTAGATAAAGAAGCTTCAGGTAGAACAAGTGGAAATGGTTTCTATTATTTAATGGGAGATATCGCTCGTTTATCATCAGCAATGCTTTCATACGCTAGAGATTTCATGATTGATAAAGGATTTACTTATTGTATTCCACCATTCATGATTCGTAGTGATGTTGTTACAGGTGTTATGTCATTTGATGAAATGGATGCTATGATGTATAAAATTGAAGGTGAAGATTTATACTTAATTGGAACTTCTGAACATAGTATGATTGGTAAATTTAAAGATCAAATCGTTAAAGAAGAAGAATTACCAATTACAATGACTTCTTATTCACCATGTTTTAGAAAAGAAGTAGGTGCTCATGGTATTGAAGAACGTGGTATTTATCGTGTTCATCAATTTGAAAAACAAGAAATGGTTGTTTTATGTAAACCAGAAGAAGCTATGGAATGGTATGACAAAATGTGGTCATATACAGTTGAATTATTTAGAAGTTTAGATATTCCAGTAAGAACATTAGAATGTTGTTCTGGAGATTTAGCTGATTTAAAAGTTAAATCATGTGATGTTGAAGCTTGGTCACCAAGACAACAAAAATATTTTGAAGTTGGTTCTTGTTCAACATTAGGAGATGCACAAGCTAGACGTTTAGGTATTCGTGCTAAAGGTGAAAATGGAAATTATTATGTTTCTACTTTAAATAATACAGTTTTAGCTTCAACAAGAGCAGTTATTGCTTTTATTGAAAATAACTATAATGAAGATGGATCTATTAATATTCCAGAAGCGTTACGTCCTTATATGGGTGGTAAAGATATTATTATTCCTAAAAAATAGTCACTTCGGTGACTCTTTTTTATAGAAAGGTAAGAAAAAGATGGAATTATTTATAAGTGAAGCAGAAATTGAGGATGCTTCAATGATTATTGATTATTTAAATCAGGTTGGGGGAGAAAGTGATAACTTAACTTATGGTTTAAATGAATGTTATTTAAATGAATTTGAAGAAATGGAAGTTATTCAAGATTTTATTGATCAAGAGAATAGTTTACTTTTATGTGGTTTTATTGATGATGAACTTGTTTCTTTATTATCTATTCAAGGTGAACAAAAAGAAAGATTAAAACATATTGGTCATTTTGCAATCACTGTAAAAAAAGAATATTGGAATATGGGGATTGCTTCAATGATGATGGAAGAAGCTTTAGAAATGATCAAAGAAACATCTTTAAAAATTCTTGATTTAGAAGTGAAAGAGGATAATTTATCAGCTATTAATCTTTATAAAAAGTTTAATTTTCAAGAAATAGGGAGATACCCTCAAATGTTTAATGTCAATCAAAAGTATTATGATGCACTTTTAATGAATTTATATATTGATTAAAAATCTAAAATACGCTATAATCATATTTGCCATTACAATAGGCGGCTTCGAACCATGTCAGGACCGGAAGGTAGCAGCATTAAGAAGTACCGTCTATGTGTGATGGTCTTTATTTTTAGAGGAAAAAAAGATGAATGATGAAGAATATATGGAAATAGCTTATCAAGAAGCTTTAAAAGCATTAAAACATGATGATGTGCCAATTGGATGTATCATTGTAAAAGATGATCAAATTATTGCCCGTGCATATAATCAAAGAGAGTATTTAAATCAAACTTATGGTCATGCAGAAATGTTAGCTATTGAAGAAGCTTGTAAAAAAATAGAAAGATGGCGCTTAGATGAATGTACACTTTATACAACTTTAGAACCTTGTTTAATGTGTTCGGGAGCTATTATTCAAAGTCATATTCAAAGAGTTGTTTATGGTGCAAGTGATACAAGATGGATGTCTTTAGATAAATTGATTCATTTACCAGATCCTAAACTTAATTATATTCCCATGATTCAATCAGATATTTTAAAAGATAAATGTTCAAAGTTAATAAAAGACTATTTTAAAAAGAAACGTCAAAAGATATGATTACTCATATCTTTTTTTCGTGTATAATGTAGGAGATAGGAGTTGAGAATATGTCATATAAAGCCTTGTATCGTACTTATCGTCCGCAAACATTTGAAGATGTCGCTGGACAAAGTCATGTTACAATTACATTAAAAAATGCAATTAAAGAAAATAGAATAGCGCATGCTTATTTATTTGCTGGACCACGTGGAACAGGGAAAACAACGATTGCTAAAATATTAGCTAAAGCTATTAACTGTACAGGAGATCATCCTCCATGTAATGAATGTCCTAACTGTAAAGCAATTACTCAAGGAGATCATCCTGACGTTATTGAAATTGATGCGGCAAGTAATAATGGAGTCAATGAAGTTAGAGATTTGATAGATAAAGTAAAATATGCCCCTATTAATGCTAAATATAAAGTTTATATTATTGATGAAGTTCATATGATGACACCTGAAGCATTCAATGCTTTATTAAAAACATTAGAAGAACCTCCAGCACATATCGTATTTATTCTAGCAACAACAGAACCACATAAAATTTTGCCAACTATTATTTCACGTTGTCAAAGATTTGATTTCAAACGTGTGGATGAACATGATATTATTAGTCGTTTGGAATATGTATTAAAAGAAGAAAATGTAGAATATGATGAAGAATCTCTTGAAATTATTTCTAAGTTGGCTGATGGGGGAATGAGGGATGCTTTAAGTATTTTAGAACAATGTTTAGCGTATGATAGACATTTAACAGTAGAAAATATTAATAAAGTTTATGGTTTATTAGCAAATGATGAAAAAATACGTTTAATTAAATTATTACTGACAAAGGATATGAAGAATGTTTTAAAAACATTAGATCATATGATGTCTTTAAGTATTGATTTAAAGAGATTGACACAAGATTTAATAGATGTTTTAAAAGATGTTATTATTTTTAAAAACACGCAAGATTTATCTTTATTATTTGTTTTGCATAAAAACGATATCCAACAAATTGTTCCTTATATATTAGTAGAAGAAGCATTTCAAATGATTGATATTTTTATGGATGCAAGTAGTCATTATGGACAGGCTGTAGATTCATCAACATATTTTGAATTAGCTTTATTAAAGATATGTAATCAAATTGAAAATGAACATAAAGAAGTTGTTATAGAAGAACCAAAAGTTATTGAAAATGTTTCACATGAAACATTGGTTGAAGTTCAACAAGAAGAAGTGGTTGAAAAACCAGTAGAAAAGGTACAAGAACCAGTAATTGAACCTCAAGAAGATTTACAAGAAAAGGTAGAAGAAAAGAAAGAACCGAAAGTTGAACAAGTAGAAACTCCTGTGGAAGAAGCTAAAGAAGAGGTAAAAGAAGTAAAAACAACAACTCAAATAGAAGTAGACTTTAATGACATTTTAAATATTTTAGTACAGGCGAAAAGAACAGTTTTAAATGATATTCAAGATAAATGGCCAGTTATTAGAAGATATTGTTATAATCTTAATACTGCTAAATATGCAAATATGCTATGTGATGCTAAACCTGTAGCTGCTGGCGAAAAAGGTTTTATTTTGACATTGAAATATCAACCAGAAGTGAATAGTATTAACTATACAGAAAATTATTATCCATTAAAAAATTTCTTAAAGGAAGTTTTAGGATCAGAATATGATTTTATTGCAGTAATGGAAGCAGATTGGCCAAATATGAGACAAAAATTTATTCAACTTAATAAAGAAAAAAAATTACCACAACCACAACCAATTGTTTTACATCATATTGATGAATATCATGAACCGGTTGTAGAACTTACAGAAGCTCAACAATATGCGATTGATATGTTTGGTGATGAGATTGTTGAATTTGAAGAATAGGAGTGTATTATGAATTATCCAAAGTCATTTACAGATTTAGTTGAATGTTTTAAAAGACTACCAGGAATAGGTGGTAAATCTGCAGAAAGATTAGCTTATCATGTTTTATCAATGGATAAAGAATATGTCCAAGAGTTTGCAAATGTGTTAGCTCATTTTCAAGATAATATCCATTACTGTAAAAAATGTGGACATATTTGTGAAGGTGAACTTTGTGAAATTTGTAAAGATGAAACAAGGGATCAATCAGTTATTTGTGTTGTAGAAAGTCCTAAAGATGTTTTTGCTATGGAAAAGGTAAGAGAATATCATGGATTATATCATGTTTTACATGGGACGATTTCTATGATTGATGGTAAAACGATAGATGATTTAAATATTAATTCTTTATTTGAAAGACTTGATGGAGTTAAAGAAGTGATTATTGCAACGAATCCTACAAGAGAAGGTGAAACAACAGCATTGTTTCTAGCTAAGTTGTTAGCGAAAAAAGGAATAGAAACAAGTAGAATTGCTAATGGATTACCAATAGGAAGTAATATTGATTATGCAGATGAATTAACATTATTAAAATCTTTAGAAGGAAGAAAGAAAATATAAGACCTTGCAAGAGGTCTTTTCTTGTTTAAATAGAAAAATCAGTTATAATAATGAAGAAAGAGGAGAGAAGTATTATGACAGGAAAGTTTATTACATTAGAAGGACCAGAAGGTAGTGGAAAAACAACAGTTTCTAAAGAACTTGTAAAAATATTAAATGAATCAGGATACAAAGTCTTACTTACAAGAGAACCAGGTGGGGTTGATATTGCTGAACAAATAAGAAATGTTATTTTAGATAAGAAAAATACAAAAATGGATGCACGTACAGAAGCTTTATTATACGCAGCAGCAAGAAGACAACATCTTGTAGAAAAAGTATTACCAGCTTTAAAAGAAGGGTATATTGTATTATGTGATCGTTTTGTAGATAGTTCACTTGCTTATCAAGGTGTTGCTAGAAATCTAGGAATTGATGAAGTTTATAATATGAATTTATTTGCGATAAACGATGTTATGCCAGATAAAACTTTATTTTTTGATATTGATTATAAAAAAGGATTAGAAAGAATTAAAGTTAATCAAAGAGAAACCAACCGATTAGATTTAGAAAAAAGTGATTTTCATAAAAATGTTTATGAAGGTTATTTAACAATTTGTAAACAATATAGTGATCGTATTGTAAAAATCAATGCAGATCAAAAGGTTGAAGATGTTGTACAAGATGCCTTAAAGGAAATTAAGAAAATATTATGATCAAAGATTATTTAAAAGAAAATCAACCTTTATTCTATAGAATTATTGAAAATGAATTTAACTTAAAAAAAATACCACATGCATTCTTACTTGTTGGAAATAATACTGATCAACCATTACAGTTTCTAACAATGTCACTTATATGTAATGAAACCTTAGCTTGTGAACAATGTATAGATTGTCAAAAAGTATTAAACCATCAATATGCAGATATTATAGAAATTGATGGAGAAGAGGAAAGTATTAAAAAGAAACACATTGAAAATATACAAGAAACTTTCAAAAAGTCTTCTCTTGAAGGTAAGGCAAAAGTTTATATTTTAAAGAATGTTGAAAAAACAACCAAAGAAGCTATGAATGCTTTACTTAAAATATTAGAAGAACCAACAGAAGGTATTTATGCAATTTTTACAACTAAAAATATCAATCGTATTTTACCAACGATTATATCTAGATGTCAGGTTATAGAATTAAAACCAGATAATAAAGAAGTACTTAAAGAAAAATTGATTGCTAAAGGATATGAAGAAGAAAAAGCAAGTGTCTTATCTTATATTATTAAAGATGAAGATGATTTAGAAAATTTAAATCAGGATAATTTTGATGATATTATGTTACAAGCAATTAATTTTATTGAGGATTTATTTTTATATAGAGAAAATCTTATCATAAACACACAAATTCATATGCTTAAAGATCATAAAGAAAAGGAAAATATTAAATTATTTATTAATTTAATTATTCTTGCACTTAAGGATATGTTTCACGTGAAACAAAATGAAAAAGCTGTTTTTTGTAATCACGTAGAATTTTTTAATTCACTAACATATGATAACAATGATATAATAAAGAAAATTGAATTATTATTAGAAACATCATACTTATTAGATACAAATGCTAATATTCCATTACTTATGGATAGTATGATGTATAGAATATAGAAAGGAATTTATATGGAAGAAATTAAACTTGCAAGTGTAAAATTTAAAAGTGCTGGTAAGATCTATTATTTTTCCACAAATTTAAAATTAAAAAAAGATGACCGAGTAGTTGTAGAAACTGCTAGAGGATTAGAACTTGGAGAAATATCACAGGAATTAAAAGATATATCAGAATTTAATTTAGATACAGAATTAAAAAAGATAGTTAGAAAAGCTACAAAAAAAGATATAGAAAATTATCAAAAAAATGTTAGGGATGCAAAACAAGCATTAGTAACATGTAAAGAAATTGTTTCAAGATATGATGTTAATATGCAACTTACTAATTGTGAATATACATTAGATAAAGCAAAAGTTATTTTTATGTACACTTCCGATGATCGTGTTGATTTTAGGGAACTATTAAAGGAATTAGCTGTTGTTTTCAAATGCAGAATAGAGTTAAGACAAATTGGTCCAAGAGATAAAGCAAAAGTAATTGGTGGAATTGGAACATGTGGTTTACCATTATGTTGTTCAACTCTTTTAGGAGAATTTAATGGAGTTTCTATTAATATGGCTAAAAATCAAATGTTAGCAATTAATATAGAAAAAATATCAGGTGCATGTGGAAGATTAATGTGTTGTTTAAAATATGAAGATGAAATTTATTCTTTAGAAAAAGAACGTTTTCCTAAAATAGGATCACATGTAAAATATCAAGATAAAGATGTAAAAGTAACAGGATTAAATGTTATTAATGATCTTGTTAAAATTGAAACAAATAATGGAATTGTATTCGTTGGTTTAGACGAAATTAAATTTGATAAAAATAATCATGCAGGAAAGAAAAATGGAAAACCAAGAAGTCATTAATTATTTATTAGCACATAATGATTTGAAAATTATCCAAAGAAAAGATATGTTTAACTTTTCTTTGGATACTGTTTTATTATCACAGTTTTGTACAATCAATAAAGATGTAAAAAATATTGTTGATTTTGGTACAAATAATGCTGCTATTCCATTATTGCTTTCAAAAAGAACACTTAAAAAAATTATAGGTATAGAAATTCAAGATGAAGCGGTTGATCTTGCTAGAAGGAATGTTGAGATGAATGATTTAAATGACCAAATCGAAATCGTTCATGGAGATATTAAAGATGTTGTCAAAGAGTTACCAAAAGCACAGCTGATTGTTTGCAATCCACCATTTTTTGAAGTAGGGGAAAATAGTAATTTAAATGATAATGAATATTTAACAATAGCACGTCATGAAATAAAAATTGATTTAGAAGGTATTATTTCAGCGGCAGCTTATTTATTAGACAACAAAGGAAGATTTGCAATTGTTCATCGACCTGATCGTATGATTGATATTTTAAATATTATGCAAAAATATGATATTGAACCTAAAAGAATACGTTTTGTATATCCTAAAATGAATAGAGATTCACATGTCTTATTAGTAGAAGGAATGTATAAAGGAAAAAAAGGATTAAAAATCGAACCACCATTATATGCACATAATGATGATGGAAGTTACAGTAATGAAGTAAGAAGAATGTTTGGAGAGAAGATAGATGAATAGACAAAAGAGTTTTGAAAATGGAAGACCAACATTATATTTAGTAGCAACACCTATTGGTAATTTAGATGAAATGACATATCGATCTATTAATACTTTAAAAAATGTAAAATATATTGCTGCAGAAGATACAAGAAATACTGTTAAGCTTTTAAATCATTTTGAAATTTCAACAAAACTTATTTCTCATCATGAACATAACATAAAACAATCAATTCCTAAACTTATACAATTATTAGAAGAAGGAAATGATATTGCTTTAGTAAGTGATGCCGGTTATCCTGCTATTTCTGATCCTGGATATGAATTAGTTAAAGAAGCAATAGAACATGAAATAAATGTTGTTCCTATTTCAGGATGTAATGCTTGTTTAGATGCTTTAGTTGTTTCAGGAATTGCACCACAACCATTTATGTTTTATGGCTTTTTAGATCATTTAGATAAGAAAAAGAAAAAAGAATTAATTGATTTAAAAAAATATAAAGAAACAATTGTTTTTTATGAATCACCACATAGAATTAAAAAAACATTAAATTTAATGTTAGATATTCTAGGAGATAGAAATATTGCTTTATGTAGAGAAATTACTAAAAAACATGAAGAAATCATCAGAGGTCATATTTCTGAAATTATTTCTATTGTAGAAGAATTAAAAGGAGAAATGGTTATTGTTGTTGAAGGTAGTCAAGAAGTAGAAGAAGAAATAACTTTTGAAACAACAATCAAGGAAGACGTAGATATGTATATTGAAAAAGGAATGTCTACTAAAGATGCAATTAAAGAAGTTGCTAAACAAAGAAATCTTAATAAAAATAGTGTTTATCAAGAATACCATTCTAAATAATGGTATTTTTTTGTTTCACGTGAAACAAAAGATAAAATTATATATTTGTGGTATACTATAAGCAGGAGGAACAAGGAAATATGTATAGTAAACAAAGCTACAATTATGGTAGACATGGAAGCAAAAGAAAATTAAAATCCATACCTGTAATTATTACATTATTGGTTGTGATATTAATATTGGGAGGTATTTATTTTTTACTATTTAATGAGAAAAATAAATATGAAGATTATAATACTTATAATGAAACAAATAAACAATATGGAACAGTACAACACTATGAAAAAGAAAATGATGATTTTTACATTTCATTATACTATCCTAAATTAAAAGAAAAGAATTTAAATAAAATTATTAAAGAATCATATAGCACATATTTAAAATCGGAAAAAAAGAGAAAGGATCAAAAAGATATATTATATCTAGATTACTCTTGTAAAAAGATTTATAAACAATATGTTGTTGTTGAATTAGATTATAAGCGTATTAATGAAGATGAGACAAAAACAAAAGCAACAAAATCTATAATGACATATGATTGTAAAACAAATCAATTGTTAACATTAAAAGATTGTTTACATGGTAAATATGGTGATTTATTAAATACTTTAGGAGTGAGTGAGTATGATAAAGAATCAACTTCTATTAAAGTAGATCAAGATAGTTTTACATATTTTACAGATCAAAAACTAAAAAATAAAATTACTATTAATTATAAAGAAAATAAAGATTACATAAAATTAGCAAATAAAAATATTCCATCTAATGCACCATTAGATGTCAAAGCACCTAAGTTAATGAAAGTAGATCCAAAGAAAAAAATGGTTGCTATTACATTGGATGATGGACCACATAAAACATTAACAGAAAGAGCAATGAATGCATTTGAAAAATATAACGGTCGAGGAACATTCTTCGAATTAGGTCAAAACATGAATCTTTATCCAGATATTGTTAAATCAGTTTATGAAAGAGGACATGAGGTAGCAAGTCATACATATCAACATGCACAACTTACAAAATTAGATGCTACTGCTTTAGATGAAGAAATTAAGAAAACACAAGAAGCATGTTTTAAAGCCTGTGGAACAGAACCAACATTAATAAGACCACCTTATGGAGCAAAAAATGATACAGTTAAATCTGCATTCTATTCTTATGGTTTAAGTATGATTCTATGGGATGGAGATACAGAAGATTGGCGTTATAGTAAAGTAACAAATGGTGCTCAAATCGTATGTGATAATATTATTAGAGATGCTAAGTCTAAAACTGGTGATGGTAATATTGTCTTGATTCATGATATTCATGAAAATTCTGTTGCTGGATTAGAAATGGCTTTAGATCAATTAAGTAAAGAAGGTTATCAATTCGTTACTGTATCAGATTTATTAAAATATAAAGGACATTCTGAATATAAATAGTATAGTTTAGGCTATACTATTTTTGTTTCACGTGAAACATATTTTCTTTCAATGAAACTCATTGACATTGATTTAAGGGTTTGATAAAGTTAATAAGGATACAATAAATACGAAGAATGGAAGATGTTAAAGCAAGACATTTAGAGAGCTGATGGCTGGTGAAAATCAGTATGTTAAACTTTAAGAGATGGCCCAGGAGTAGTTATTTCAAATAGTTAGAAATAATCGTTAACTGCGTTAAAGTTTTGAGTGACACAGCAATGTGTAAAAAAGGTGGTACCGCGATTATTCGTCCTTTTATAAGGGCGTTTTTTATTTTTATAAAGGAGATTAGAAGATGAAAGACGAAAAAGATTATTATCTTACAACAGCAATTACTTATACTTCAGGTAAACCTCATATTGGAAATACTTATGAAATTATTTTAGCTGATGCAATTGCTCGTTTTAAAAGACAAGAAGGGTACAATGTTCGATTCCAAACAGGAACAGATGAACATGGACAAAAAATTGAAATTAAAGCTAAAGAAGCAGGAATTGAACCTAAGCAATATGTAGATCAAATTGCAGGTGTAGTTAAAAATATTTGGGATATGATGGATACATCATATGATCGATTCATGAGAACAACTGATGAATATCATGAAAAACAAGTACAAAAAATCTTTAAAAAATTATATGACAAAGGTGATATTTATTTAGGTCATTATGAAGGTAAATATTGTACAGCATGCGAATCATTCTTTACTGAATCACAATTAGTTGATGGTAAATGTCCTGATTGTGGGGGAGATGTACATGATGCTAAAGAAGAAGCATACTTCTTTAAATTATCTAAATATCAAGATCGTTTAATTAAACATATCGAAGATCATCCAGAATTTATTCAACCAGTTTCAAGAAAAAATGAAATGATGAATAACTTCTTAAAACCTGGATTACAAGATTTATGTGTTTCTAGAACATCATTTAAATGGTCTATTCCAGTTGATTTTGATCCTAAACATGTTGTTTATGTATGGATTGATGCCTTAACAAACTATATTACAGGACTTGGATATGATGCAGATGGAAATCATGGTGAATTATATAAAAAATACTGGCCTGCTGATTTACATTTAATTGGTAAAGATATCGTTCGATTCCACACAATTTATTGGCCAATTATGTTAATGGCATTAGATATTCCATTACCTAAACAAGTATTTGGACATCCATGGTTATTACAAGGTGAAAGTAAAATGTCTAAATCAAAAGGAAATGTTATCTATGCAGATGATTTAGTAGATATCTTTGGTGTTGATGCAGTAAGATATTTCGTATTACATGAAATTCCATATGATAATGATGGAAGTATTACATGGGATTTATTAGTAGAAAGAATTAATAGTGATCTTGCTAACGTTTTAGGAAACTTAGTTAATAGAACAATTGCTATGTCTAATAAATACTTTGGTGGTATTGTAGAAAACAAAAACGTATGTGAAGACATAGATCAAGAATTAAAAGATTTAGCGTTAGCTATGCCAACTAAATCTATTGCTAAAATGGATGAATTCAAAGCATCAAATGCATTAGATGAAATCTTCAACTTATTAAGAAGAACAAATAAATATATTGATGAAACAATGCCATGGGCATTAGCTAAAGATGAAACTAAAAAAGATCGTTTAGCTACAGTATTATATAACTTAATTGAAGCAATCAGATTCTCAGCAGTTATGTTATATCCATACATGCCTTCAACATCTACAAAAATCTTAGATCAAATTAATACAGATCAACGTGATTTTGAAAGCTTAAAAGAATTTGGTAAATATGCAAATGGTACAAAAGTTGTTGAAAAACCAGAAATGTTATTTGCTAGATTAGATCCAAAAGAAGTTGCTAAAAAAGTAGAAGTTATTGAAGCAAAACAAAAAGCTTCTATCAAAGCTGTAAAAGAAAAGAAAGAAAAAGAAGCTAAAGAAACAAAAGAAGAAATTACAATTGATGACTTTTCTAAAATTCAATTAAAAGTAGGAAAAGTTATTAAATGTGAAAAACATCCAAATGCTGATAAATTATTAGTAAGCCAAATTGATGTTGGTGAAGAAACACCAAGACAAATCGTAAGTGGTATTGCTGATGTTTATTCACCAGAAGAATTCGTTGGTAACAAAGTTATTGTTGTCACAAACTTAAAACCAGCTAAATTAAGAGGTGTAGAATCTCAAGGTATGGTTCTTGCCGGTGGAGATAAAAAAGTATTAGGTGTTGTAGATGCAGGAGAATTACCAGTAGGTACAACAATCAGATAATCTAAAATCGCATGATTTCATGC
>OHPD01000571.1_pt1 | contig 22760 bp, 19 predicted proteins | sample 1577641 | NCBI WGS metagenome assembly OHPD01 (sample SAMEA3879532, study PRJEB24766) | human gut metagenome | biome: human-associated habitat; feature: feces | place: USA | collected 1985/1987
GTTTTTCTTATAAATCAGATACAGCGGAAGTCCGACAAAAATCATACCACCGAGCATATTTCCAAGTGTAACCGGAATAAAGTTTGCAAGGCTGTGAAGTGGTGTCAGAGTCGCAATCTGTTCAGCTGTAATTCCGTAAGCTTCTTCTGCTTTCGCAACGTAAGCCGGATTAAGTGAAGCAAGGATACCAGCCGGGATATAGAACATATTGGCAACGCAGTGTTCGAATCCGCCGACTACGAAGGCACAGATCGGGAAGAAAATTGCCCATACCTTACCGGCAATATCTCTTGCGGAAGTAGCCATCAGTACTGCAAGACATACCAGGATGTTACATAAGATTCCGGAAGTGATTCCCTGCAGTGGTGAAATTGCGATCTTTCCAACAGCAACTTTGATTGTATAAGCACCAAGAAGCCCACCTGAGTAGTTTAGGTTTCCACTGTATACAATGAGCAGATCCACGCAAAGAGCACCGATCAGGTTACTGAAAAATACGATGAAAAGATCTCGGAATAATCCGCCCCATGTGACACGCTTGTCAAATACATCCATGATGATCAGGCAGTTTCCAGTGAAAAGTTCACCGCCGAGAAATACGATGAGCATCAGTCCGACAGGGAAGATACATCCGGCAAGAGCTCTTGCTACGCCAACATTTTCTACTGCGTGTGCTGCCGTGCTGCTTGTAGCACCGCCGAAAGCGATAAACGCGCCGGCCATGATGCCGAGCAGAATCATTTTTCCAAGGGGAAGACGGGTTTTGTTCTCGCAGGCCTTGATACTAAGATCAATGACTTCTGCGGGAGTGTTAAAATGATTGTCCATGATATAACTCCTTATTCTTTTGTAATTCGGCAGTCCTCTTGCTTTGAATGGTAACACAGTAAGAGAACTGCCGTTGTTATATTGCTATTCGTCAAGAATTTAACGAGAATATTTTATACTAGAAAATATTGGATTTCAAGAGTGGAAAGGTATGTTTATATATAGATACAAAATTCGGGATTTTTATTGCTTTAGGACAGTTATTTGTATGGTTTATAAGCATCCGTAAGCAATAGTAATTATGCAAAATATGTTTATAAAGTTATTCACCTGGAAAATTTTAGAAAAATATTGTTTTGTGTAGAAAAAAGATATCCTCATTTTATCAACAAAAAAGATGAGTTACGAACAAAAAACACATTGAAATTTCAAGTGCATCAAATTATTCTATATCTACTTCTGGCCGGGAGTAAAAAACAGAAGGAGAAACACTATATGAAAAATAAACTTCAACGCTATTTTCCTATAATCAGAACAAGAAAAGAAATTTTAAATGAATTGCGTGATAACGATGAATTATGGAGTCAATTTGAAAGCTGGGAAGAAGAGAATCAAGAAGAATATCTTGATATTTGTACAGGTGTAAAGGGAGTAAAGGTACTTTATGATACATTCTTTAAGGCAGTCATGAATCCGGATACGCGACCAGAACGATTAAATGATTTTCTCTCAACAGTTCTCGGAAGGACAGTGAAAATTCTAAAAGTATTGCCAAATGAATCGGCAAGAATTGCAGCTGAAAGTTCATTGCTTGTAATGGATATAGTTGTACAATTTGAAGATGGAAGTATTGCAAATGTCGAAGTGCAAAAAATCGGATATCTTTTTCCAGGGGAGCGTAGCGCATGTTATTCAGCTGATATGTTATTAAGACAATATAAAAGAGTAAGAAGAGAATTAGGAAAAAAATTTCATTATCGAGACATAAAAAAGGTATATACGATAGTTCTATTTGAAAAAAGTAATAGTGTTTTCAAAAGTTTTTCAAAGGACATTTATATTCATCGGTTTCAGCAACAAAGTGATTCAGGAATAGAACTGAATCTTTTGCAGGAGTACACGTTTATTTGCCTTGACATTTTTGATAACATCATTCACAATGAAGGCAGAAAAATAGACGGTAGATTAGAAGAATGGCTCGTATTTCTTAAAGAGGATGATCCCGATATGATTATAAAATTATTGGAACAAAATTCTGAATTCAGAGACATTTATGAAGAAATCTATAACATCTGCCGGAACAGCGAAAGGATGATGGGGATGTTTTCAAAAGAACTGGAAATATTGGATCGTAATACAGTAAAACTAATGATTGATGAGTTGGACGAGGCACTTGGAGAGGAAAGGGAAAAAGTAAAAGCAATAAAGCAGGAAAGGGAAACACTGAAAGCAGAGATGCAGGAGGCGAAAGCGGAGAAAGAATCGCTGAAAGCAGAGATGGAAGCTGAAAGAAAACGTGCTGAGGAGGCAGAAAAGGAACTGATCCGGTTGAGGGCAGAACTGGAAAAACTGAGAAAATAGATGAAATACATAGTGATATCGGTTGTTTCTTATTTACTCTGCGCTCCTGGAGTGTTATAATAACTGTTAAGACTGCCGGGAGGCATCTGTTTGAAGATTCTGATAATAGAAAAAGATAGAAGAATTATTTAAGGAGTAAATGGTATGGAACTGACAACAATTCGTGAGTTATTTAAGAACAGAGAGGCATATCTGGACAAAGAGGTAACAGTTGGGGGCTGGATTCGAAGCATTCGAGATTCTAAGACATTCGGATTTATCGTATTGAATGATGGATCTTATTTTGATACATTACAGATTGTATATCATGATAAGATGGAGAACTTCGCTGAGGTTTCCAAGCTGAATGTAGGAGCAGCAATCATTGTTAAGGGTACACTGGTAGCAACACCACAGGCTAAGCAGCCATTTGAGATCCAGGCAGAAGAGGTTGTGATCGAAGGAGCATCCGCACCGGATTATCCACTGCAGAAGAAGCGTCACAGCTTTGAGTATCTTAGAACAATTTCTCATCTTCGTCCGAGAACAAACACATTCCAGGCTGTATTCAGAGTTCGTTCTCTGGCAGCATATGCGATTCACCAGTTCTTCCAGGACAGAGGATTTGTATATGTACATACACCGCTGATCACAGGAAGTGACTGTGAGGGTGCAGGAGAAATGTTCCAGGTAACAACACTGGATATGAACAATGTGCCGAAAAATGCAGACGGAACTGTTGATTATTCCAAAGATTTCTTTGGAAAAGAGACAAACCTTACCGTAAGCGGACAGCTGAACGGTGAAACTTATGCACAGGCATTCCGCAATATTTATACATTTGGACCGACATTCCGCGCAGAGAACTCTAACACAACAAGACATGCGGCAGAGTTCTGGATGATCGAGCCGGAGATCGCATTTGCAGATCTTGAAGATGATATGGAACTGGCTGAGGCTATGTTGAAGTATGTGATCAACTACGTACTTGAGAATGCACCGGAAGAGATGAACTTCTTCAACTCTTTCGTTGATAAAGGACTTCTTGACAGACTTCATAATGTAGTGAACTCTGACTTTGCACGTGTAACATACACAGAGGCAGTAGAGATCCTTGAGAAGAACAATGATAAGTTTGATTATAAAGTATCCTGGGGATGCGACCTTCAGACAGAGCATGAGCGCTATCTGACAGAGCAGGTATACAAACGTCCTGTATTCGTTACAGATTATCCGAAGGAAATCAAAGCCTTCTATATGAAGATGAACGAAGATGGTAAGACAGTAGCAGCTGTAGACTGTCTTGTACCGGGAATCGGAGAGATCATCGGAGGAAGCCAGAGAGAGGATGATTATGACAAGCTTCTTGGAAGAATGAAAGAACTTGGACTTAAGGAAGAAGATTATGGATTCTATCTGGATCTGAGAAAATATGGTTCTACAAGACATGCAGGATTCGGACTTGGATTCGAGAGATGCGTAATGTATCTGACAGGAATGTCCAATATCCGTGACGTCATTCCGTTCCCAAGAACAGTAAACAACTGCGAACTGTAATAATGTAAAGAAGTTTTAGAGTGTTATCCACACATGAACAGTAAAGTGTGTGGATAACACTCTTTTTTTCTGCCTGTTATGTGAATAACCTTTCATGCCAAATAGAAAATTTAACATTTCATCCATTAAATTAAATGGAACTTTAATAAAATTTTCGCTATTTAACATAGATTTAACATAACTTCACAGAGTTTTTTATAAAGCCATGATAATCTCGGATATGTAAAGAAGAAAAAAACACTGCGTTTGAAAAACAGATGCAAGACAGTGATTTGTAATTGAAAACAGACATGAGAGAGGATCTGGAGGAAGAAAAATGAAGGAAAACATACAGATTGTTTTCGGGCTACTTGGTGGCCTGGCGGTTTTTATCTATGGAATGAATATGATGAGTGAATGTCTTCAGAAAGCGGCAGGAGAAAAAATGAAGAAAATCCTGTCACTTTTAACGAGAAATCCTGTAATGGGAGCACTTGCGGGAATGCTTGTTACAGCCGTACTGCAAAGTTCAAGTGCAACGACGGTTATGGCGATTGGTTTTGTAAGTGCAGGACTGATGACACTGCCACAGGCAATTTCTATTATTTTTGGTGCCAATATCGGTACAACAATGACAGCACAGCTGATTGCATTTAAGTTGAGTGACTACATTTATGCAATCATTTTTATTGGATTTATTGTATATTTTATTTCTAAATCAGAACGTGTGAAAAATGTCGGAATGACTATTTTTGCATTTGGTCTGTCATTCCTTGGAATCGAGACCATGGGAGATGTTATGAAACCGCTGGCATCCAGCCCAGTGTTCACGAATCTGATTGAAAGAGTAGCACATATTCCGGTACTTGGGGTATTTGTCGGAACACTAATGACACTGGTAGTACAGAGTAGTAGTGCGACGATTGCAGTATTGCAGAACTTTGCATCACAGCCGGGACCTGATGGTGTGACAAGTATGCTTGGACTTGCAGGTGCGATCCCAATCCTTCTTGGAGATAATATCGGTACTACAATTACAGCACTTCTGGCAAGTATTGGTCAGCCGAAGGATGCGAAGAGAACAGCACTTGCACACTGTATCTTTAATATTTCAGGATGCTTCCTGTTTATCTGGTTCGTAAAACCACTGGCAGCGTTTATCCAGTATATTTCCCCTAAGGGACCGGAGATTGAAGTGATTTCAAGACAGATTGCGAATACGCATACATTTTTCAACCTTGTGATGACGCTGATCTGGGTACCGCTTGTTGGAGTTATGGTGAAAATCGTAATGTGTCTGATCCCGGACGGAGAAGTGAAAGAAGTCAATGCAGTGCAGCCAAAATTTCTTGATAACAAACTGATCAGTCAGCCTACAGTTGCATTACAGCTTGCAGTAAGAGAATTGATGAATTGCGGAGAGCAGGTAGGCGTGACACTGAAAAAGGCAGCAGAAAAGATTGATAGTGGAGATGGTGCTTCTGTTGAAGAATTTGTAAAGAGCAGAGAAGTGACAGCTGAACTTACAGGAAAGATCACAGATTATCTGGCTGAGATGGCAGCCGCCGGAGTTATGACAGAGCAGCAGGCGGCGAGAGCAGCAGAGCTTCAGTATGTATTGATCGATATTGACAGAATCAGTGAACTTACGAAAAATGTCGCTGTTTCCATGCAGACAGAAAAGCTTGTGAAAAAGGACAAGAAGAGTGCAAAAGAAGAAAGAGTACAGTTCTCACAAGAAGCATCAAAGGATATACAGAAGAGCATGGAACTTGTCAGTGAAATGTACAACATGGTCATGAAAATGGTTAATAACGAAGAGGCAAATGAGGCTGAAAATCTTGTCAAGATGAAAGAAAAGATCCGCAAGATGGATGGAGATATCAGAAAAGGACATATTAAACGTGTACACAAAGGAAAATGTAAGGCAGGACTTACGGCTGCATTTAATGAGATTCTACATAATGTGGAGAGAATCGGAAACAGCTGTGTGAATCTGGCAGATGCGGCAGAGGACGGAGTGAGATTCAGCACATTTTTAAGAGAGATGGAGTAGAGAACTTTATTATGAGCAGGCAAACTTTCAATAGAAGAGAGTTTGCCTGTTTTCTATTTCATGGAAATCCTTTTGATTTTATGCTGATAAAAGAAGAAAAACTGTGCTAAAATAGTTGAGACAACAAGAAAGAACAGTTATAATATTAATCTGTTAATAGAGAGAAAAAAGAAACTTTTACTAATATAGGAAGGAAGTAGTAAATGAAGATAGAATTACCAAAGAAGGTATTGTTTATCATTAATAATCTGCAACTTGCAGGATATGATGCATTTGCAGTAGGTGGCTGCGTGAGAGATTCTATTTTGGCGAGAAAACCGCAGGACTGGGATATCACAACGTCGGCAAAACCAGAAGCAATCAAGGAAATATTTCGTCGGACGATTGATACAGGAATAGAACACGGAACAGTTACAGTAATGATTGGCAAAGACAGTTATGAGGTGACGACTTACAGAATTGACGGTGCTTATGAGGATAGCCGTCATCCGAAGGAAGTCCGCTTTACCAATTGTCTGGAAGAAGATCTTCGCAGAAGAGATTTTACGATCAATGCGATGGCATATAATGATGATGTCCGGCTGGTAGATGTGTTTGGTGGAATGCAGGATTTGAATCATCATCTGATCCGTTGCGTTGGAGATCCGAGGGAAAGATTTTCAGAAGATGCACTTCGTATCCTTCGTGCGGTACGCTTCTCAGCACAGCTGGATTTCCCGATTGAACCTGATACTGCCAAAGCAGTGAAGGAGCTTGCACCAAACCTTAAGAATATCAGTGCAGAACGTATTCAGACAGAGCTTGTGAAACTTCTGACGTCTCCACATCCGGAACGCATTCAGGATGCCTGTGAACTTGGAATTACAAAGGTGGTTCTTCCAGAATGGGATGCCATGGTAGGAGTAAAACAGAATACAATACATCATAAGTACGATGTGGCAGAGCATACACTTCATACATTGAAGCATGTGAAGAGAGATAAATACCTTCGTCTTACAATGTTGTTCCATGATATGGGAAAACCGGCAATGAAGACAACAGATGAGAAAGGAAACGATCATTTCAAAGGACATGCTCTAGAAAGCGAGAAAATTGCCCGTACAGTTTTGAAGCGGTTAAAATTTGACAATGAGACGATTCGCATTGTAACGAAGCTGGTCTGCTATCATGATTACCGGATGGAAGCAACACCGGCGAATGTACGTCGTGCAATGAATCGGATCGGTGTCGAATTATTCCCATACTATCTCGCAGTGCGTCTTTCAGATGCAAAATCACAGAGCACTTACATGAGAAGGGAAAAGATTGAAAATATCGTAGAGATACGAAATCTTTACAAACAGATCCTGATGGAGAATCAGTGCGTGACTCTTCGACAGCTTGCGGTGAGCGGAAGAGAATTGATGGAACTGGGGATGAAGCCGGGACGCGAACTCGGTGCAATGCTCAGTGAACTGCTGGAATATGTGCTGGATGATCCGGAACGGAATACGAAAGAGAATCTCTGTAAGTACGTGAAAGAAAAAATGGAAAAAGAAAAGTAGGAAATGCCGGAAGAAAAAGAGAATACTCAGGTTGTCCCTTTCATACATTAGAAAGAAATCGTTGTCGGTTGCTGTTAAAACCGACAGTAAAAAGTCTGGTAACTGGAAAAGAATAACAATCCAGGTCAATGGGACAGGGGGCAGCCATGAGAGAATATGAGATGGAAGTACTGGAAAAGTACGAACTTGAAGTGAATAGCACCCGGCGGATCAGAGGTGCATTTTATTGCGATACAAAAGAAGGGACGATGCTTCTGAAAGAGACAAAGATCTCGGAGAGGCGCGTCCCTTTATTGTATCTTATTTTAAACCGATTAGAAAAGCAGGGATATCTGGTGGATACACCTGTGTTCAGTAAAGAAGGGAATCTGGTTCAGAATTCCAGAGATGGAACAAGATATTTGATGAAAAAATGGTATCCGGGGGAAGAGTGCAATCTGAAGAGAGAGGAAGATATTTTCCGGGCAGCAAGAAAACTGGGAGAGCTTCATCTGGGATTTCAGTGGTATGAGCCGGACTTGCAGGAGAAAGAAATATTTCAGAAATTCCAGAAAGAAGAGGTGCAGGAAATCCCACAGAATACACCGCAGTCAGTTTGTGAAGAAAAGAAAATTGACTGGACAAAGTTGTCACCATTGTTAAGTAAAAATCCATTGGAAGAAATGAAACGTCGTAACAGGGAAATGAAAAAAGTGCGGTCATTTATCAGAAAACGGGTTGCAAAAAATGAATTCGAATCCTATTATCTGAAGCATTATGAAGAAATTGCATGGCAGGCAGAAAAGGTGACAGAGCAGATAGAACGGTCTGGTTGTCGGAATCTATATGAAAGAAGTATATGGGAAAGAAAAATGCTTCATGGAGATTATAATTATCATAATGTCATGATCCTTCCGGAAAATGAGGTGATAACAAACTTTGAGCGGATGAGAATCGGAATACAAGTAGATGATCTATATTACCTTTTGAGAAAAGTAATGGAAAAATACCATTGGAAACAAAAAACAGGACAAAATATATTAGAAGCATATGAAAGCGTACGGCAATTAAAACCAGATGAAAGAGAGTATCTTTGCCTTCGACTGGCCTATCCGGAAAAGTTCTGGAAGACAGCAAGTGCTTATTCCAGATCAAATAAAGCATGGCTTCCGGAAAAGAGTGTAGAGAAGCTGCAGACAGCAGTAGAGCAGACGAAGGAGAAAGAAGTATTTTTGAGAGAGGTCTTCGAATAAAAAAAGCTCCGCAAACCGCGGAAAATGTGGATTTATCTTGACAAACAACAGGGAAACCGTTATAACAGTACATAAGGGTTTGAGGCAAGTTATCGTGCAGACTTGTAACCTGAATAAATAAAACTAGGAATAGAATTGTATTTGAGTACAATAAAGGAGGACATAATCCATGAACAAAACAGAATTTATTGCAGCAGTAGCTGAAAAGGCAGAGATTTCCAAGAAAGATTCCGAGAAAGCATTAAAGGCATTTGTTGATGTTGTAACAGAGCAGCTGAAAGCAGGAGATAAAGTACAGCTTGTTGGATTTGGTACATTTGAAGTCAGCGAGAGAGCAGCAAGAGAAGGAAGAAACCCACAGACAGGAAAAACTATGACAATTGCAGCTTGCAAGGCTCCTAAATTCAAAGCTGGAAAAGCATTAAAGGACGCTATCAACTAGTTCAGGGGATTTTGTAGAAGAATATATGAGACTGGATAAGTTTTTAAAAGTCTCCCGTCTGATCAAGCGAAGAACTGTAGCAAACGAAGCCTGTGATGCAGGACGTGTGCTGGTGAATGGAAAGACGGCGAAAGCATCTGTGAAGGTAAAGCCGGGAGATGTGATCGAGATTCAGTTTGGAACGAGAACCGTTAAGGTTGAGGTTCTTGAACTGCAGGAGACAACAAAAAAAGAAGAAGCAAAGGACTTATTTAAATACCTGTAAAGTCTGTCAGACAACAGGAATGTATAAGTCGATCAATGGTTATTGTTTTCAGTAATCTTAGAAAGGCAGGGAATATTTTACAAAGTGAGATATTCCCTGCCTTTCTGTATGCTATACGATAAAGCATCTTTGGACGCACATATATAAAACCCTTATCTGTCAGGAATAAGTATAAAAGCTCTGACATATATATAGAAAAGTACAGGGAACTGTTATCTGATTCCAGTAATATACTGTGGAGTATGCCAGAGAAGAGGGAGGTGCAGCGGATGGAGGAACAGCAAAAGGCTGTAAAGGCTCATAAGCTGGTGGTTAATAACCGGAAGACAAGTATGGTGACAGGTGTTCTGGATGTATTGTCTTTTGATCTGAATGAGATTCTTCTGGAAACAGAGCAGGGAATGCTGTTAGTAAAAGGAACAGACTTGCATGTGAACCGCCTCAGTGTGGAAAAGGGAGAAGTAGATTTGTCGGGAACAATAGACAGTGTTTCATATTCTAATATTTCACAGGCAAAGAAACAGGAAGAAAGCTTTTGGACAAAGATGTTCAAGTGAGGAAGAAAGAAGATGCTAAATATAAAAAAAGAACTGCTTGTTTTCTTCTGTGCCTGTCTCACAGGTGTGAATGTCCGGGCTGGGTACGAGATCCTGATTTTCTTAAGGAAAATGATAATACATAATAATCTGGTGAAAGGAATTGAGGATCTGTTCTACTGGATATTTATGAGTGCATATATTTTCTCACAGATATATGCAACTATGTATGGTAGTATCAGATGGTATTTTCTACTAGGTCTTGTATTTGGCGTTGCCGTTATTCAGAAACTGATTGCGTCTGGAGAAAAAATACACAAAAAAACAAGGAAAAACCTTGAAATTATTAGAAAAAACAGATAGAATGTTGATAATTGGGAAGTTTATAGGGAAGACTCCGTCAGTGAAGGCAGGATGGATTTCCCGGTAACGTTAAGAGTGTATTATTTTAGGGTGAATTTTAGATGGCAAAGAAAAAAAGAGTGACTGGACGGCGCAGCCATACAAAGCAGAGACGTCCGAGTCCGTACAAAAGAAGCGTTCTTATGATTTTGTCAGTATTGTGTCTTCTTTCCGGTGTGCTGGGAGTGAATGCAGTAAAGCTTCATGCAAAGAATACAGCGTATAAACAGCAGGAAGCAGAACTGAAGACACGGATTAAAAGTGAGCAGGCAAGAGCAGAAGAGATCAAAGAATACGAGCAGTATGTACAGACAGATGATTACATGAAAGAGATCGCAGAAGATAAGCTGAATCTTGTTGATCCGAATGAAATTGTGTTTAAACCAATCAAGTGAATAGTAACCGAATCTGCAAAGCCAGTGAAAGACGGATACAGAATTTTACGAAAGATAACTCCGGGAGAGAAAGTTCTCCTGGAGTTTTTCTTTTTTTACGCGAACAACGAGCCAAAGTCCGTGCCTGCACGAGACCTTGGAGACTGTCGTGATAACTTGAGAAACTTGCGGAGCGTGTTTCTCACAGTTTGAGTAACGAGGGGGGATGGAAATGGAAAATGGACAGGTATTACATAGTAGTCCGTATGTGGAACAGATTGATAAGTTTGCAGTTTCATTAAAACAGTTAGCGAAAACATTTTTGAAGTTAGAAGAAAAAAAGCAGACATTCTCAGAAGAAGAGATTGATGAAATGTTTGCCTGCGTAAGAGAAGAAGTGTGTGAAAAATGTGAGAAAAACAGTTGGTGCTGGGGTGAAAACTATATTCAGATGTATCAGATGGGATACGAGATTCTTGCAGCAGTGGATCAGTATGGAAATGAACTGGATGCAGAGACAAAAAGAAAACTGATGCAGCGCTGCATTATGGCTCCGCGGTTTTATCGGGGGATGCTTGACAGTTTTCACGAAGCAAGACAAAATATGATCTGGATCAATCGTATCGCAAGAAGCCGGGAAGGATGTGCAGCCCAGCTTGATCTATTTGCAGATATGCTGCAAAATGTGGCGAAAAATCTGGAAGACAGCATATTTACAGATGAAAGGTTGGGGAAACGGATCTTATCTCAATTAAAGAGAAAAGGAATACGTGTACTTTCCATGCATTTTCTTGTGAATGGAGAAGGAAAATATGAATTGCATCTGACGATGCGTACCTGGAAATCGGAAAAGATTCCGGTGAAAAGTCTGGCAGGGACTCTGAGTAATCTGACAGGAAGAAGATTGATTCCGGGAAAAGAGGGAGCGCAGCTGATCGGAACGGATTATACAACAGTGGTCTTCCGAGAAGGACCATCCTATTACACAATGTCCGGGATAGCAAGAATCGGAAAAGGCTGCAGTAATATTTCAGGGGACAGTTTCACGATGATGGATCTTCCGGGTGGTAAAAGGGGAGTTGCATTGTCAGATGGCATGGGATGTGGGCAGGCTGCCTGTCGGGAAAGCACACTTGTGATAGAACTTCTCGAAGAACTTTTGGAAGCGGGATTCCCGGAAAAGACTGCGATCCAGATGATCAACACAACACTGGTCTGCGGAAGAGAAGAAATCCATTACTCTACGATCGACCTTACAGTGTTTGATCTGTATACAGGGGAATGCGAATTGATCAAGGCAGGCGCATCCTCAACTTTTATTCGAAGAAAGGATCAGATTGAGCATCTGACATCGACAAGCCTGCCAATCGGAGTGATGAATTCACTTGAAATAGATTCAGTGAAACGGCAGTTGACGGATGGGACGTATGTGATCATGCTGACAGACGGAGTGCTGGATGCACTTCCGGTAGGAGAGCAGGACTTCCTTCTTGAAACAATCATAAAAGGAACGGAAATACGAAATCCAAAGGAACTGGCCAGACACATTTTACAGCAGGTACTTAACTGGACAGGAAAAGAACCGGAGGATGATATGTCAGTTTTGGTTGCAGCTTTGTGGAAATGCAGAAAGTAGCCATTGACATAGAAGTAACCGTTAACGTATAGTTGAGGTATGATGGATAAAAGATTAGAAAAGATTGAAAGCTATATCAGACAATATCATATGATAGAAAAAGGAGACAGGATTGTCATAGGTGTATCGGGTGGCGCAGACTCTGTATGTCTGCTGATGGCACTTTGTTCATTGCAGGAAAAGCTGGGATTCCAGGTGCTTGTCTGCCATGTGAATCATGAACTGCGCGGAGAGGAGGCTGCACAGGATGAGGCATATGTGGAAATGCTTTGTCATAAAATGCAGGTTCCTTTTTTTGCATTTCATGAAAATGTGGAATTAATTGCAAAAAAGCGGAAAGAATCATTGGAGGAAGCAGGCAGATATGTGCGAAGACAGGCATTTGAACAACTCTGTAGAGAACAGGGCGGGACAAAGATTGCAACAGCGCATCATAGTAATGACAATGCAGAAACAATGCTTCTTAATATGGCAAGAGGAACCGGGCTTCGTGGATTGTGTGGGATAAGACCAGTGTATGGAAAATGGATCCGCCCACTTCTGGACTTGTCCAGGGAAGAGATTGAACAGTGGTTGAAAGATTGTGATATCAGATATTGTGTTGACGAAACGAATCAGGAAGATGAATACACAAGGAACCGGATTCGTCATCATGTGATTCCAACATTAGAAGAACAGGTTAATACAAGGACGATAGAACATTTTGTGAAGCTCAGTGAACAGGCAGAAGAAATCTATGAATATCTGGAAAAACAGACAGATCAGGCATGGAATATCTGTGCAGAACAGACAGACGGACTTCAAAGCAGGAAAGAAATATTTCTCAAGGCAGAGGAAATGAAACAGCTTGATCCTGTGATAAAGAAATTACTGATCCAAAGATCAGTAAGTGAAGTGGCAGGGGCACAGAAAGATATTGAAAGCAGGCATATCCTGGCGGTACTGCAACTGTTTGAACGGCAGACAGGACGGCAGATTGATCTTCCGTATAGTGTTACAGCCAAAAGAATGTATGAGGGAGTTCTGCTTACAAAAGGTGATAAAAAAGTTACATCTGTACATCAGAAAGAGAAAAGAAAAGAAGAGAGTGATTTTGTTCTACAGCTTCAGATTCCGGGAGAAACACAGATCCCGGGAACAAATTTGAAAATCTGCTGTACAATCAGCGGTGAAAATGAGAAGAATTCAGCAAAAGAGATACCACAAAAAAGCTACACGAAATGCTTTGATTATGATATAATAAAAAGCAGTCTCTGTGTGAGATACAGACGACCCGGAGATTATTTTACAATTGATGGGGAAGGAAAGAAAAAGAAGCTGAAGAGTTACTTTATTGATGAGAAGATTCCGCAAGAAGAACGGGACAGACAGCTTCTGATCGCAGAGGGAAGCCACATCGTATGGATTCCGGGCAGAAGGATGAGTTCGTACTACCAGGTGGGAGACCAGACGAAAAAGATTCTTAAGATAAAGATTATGGAGGAATAGAACAATGGCTGAGAAGATTAAAGTGTTAATTACAGAGGAAGAAGTAGATGCAAGAATCCGTGAACTCGGAGAAAAGATCAGTAAAGAGTATGAAGGAAAGCAGATCCATCTGATCTGTGTTCTGAAAGGTGGAGTATTCTTTATGTGTGAACTCGCAAAGAGAATTACAGTTCCGGTATCTATGGACTTTATGTGTGTTGGAAGCTATGGAGACGGAACAAAATCCAGTGGTGTTGTAAGACTTGCGAAAGATCTGGATGAGTCTATTGAGAATAAGGAAGTATTGATCGTGGAGGATATCATTGATTCCGGTAATACACTGTATTATCTGATGGACGTACTTCGTCAGAGAAAGCCGGCAAGTCTCCGTCTTTGCACATTACTTGATAAACCAGACCGCCGTGTGAAAGATGTGCACGTAGACTGGACAGGATTTGAGATTCCGGATGAGTTCGTAGTTGGATACGGACTGGATTATGCACAGAAGTATAGAAATCTTCCATACATCGGAGTAGTAGAAGTCGCAGAATAGAAAGGAAGCAATAATAAATTGAATAATGACAGAAAAAGCAGAGGTCTGAGTGGGGCAACGATCATCAGTTTTGTTGTGATCCTTGTTGTGGTTCTGTGGATGGCGAACCAGCTTCAGATGCATCAGCAGGAGATGACATATACCTCCTTTGTCTCTGCAGTACAGGAAAAAAATGTTTCTGATGTCTACATCAATCAGAACAGTGCAGTTCCGACAGGAACTGTCTCTGTTACATTGAAAGATGATGGTAATACAAGGAAAGTGAATGTGTCAGATGTTGAGCAGGTAGAGAAGCTTCTGACAGAGAATCAGGTGGAGTACAGGCTTTCGGATGTACCGAAGGATTCCATGTTGACAACAGTTGTAGTTCCGATGCTGATCACACTTGGTGGAGTATTTCTGATCTTTTTCCTGATGATCCGTCAGAATGGCGGGGGGAATTCAAAGGCGATGAACTTTGGAAAGAGCCGCGCAAAGATGAGCACGAAGAATGAGATCAAGGTTACATTTCGTGATGTTGCAGGATTGAGAGAAGAGAAGGAAGAACTGGAAGAAATCGTAGATTTTCTGAAAGATCCGAAGAAATACATCCAGGTTGGAGCACGTATCCCGAAAGGTGTTCTTTTAGAAGGACCTCCGGGAACCGGTAAGACACTTCTTGCAAAGGCTGTGGCCGGTGAGGCAGGAGTACCATTTTTCAGCATTTCGGGTTCAGATTTTGTTGAGATGTTTGTTGGCGTGGGTGCTTCCCGTGTCCGTGATCTGTTCCAGGATGCGAAAAAGAACGCACCATGTATCATATTTATTGATGAGATCGATGCAGTTGCAAGACGCCGTGGAAGCGGTCTTGGAGGTGGACATGATGAGCGCGAGCAGACCCTGAACCAGCTCCTTGTAGAGATGGATGGATTTGGTGTAAATGAAGGCATTATCGTAATGGCAGCGACAAACCGTAAGGATATTCTGGATCCTGCAATCTTAAGACCGGGAAGATTTGACCGTGATGTTATTGTCGGACGTCCGGATGTAGGCGGCAGAGAAGAGATTCTGAAAGTTCATGCGAGAAATAAGCCGCTTGGAGATGATGTGGATCTGAAGCAGATTGCCCAGACAACGGCAGGATTTTCAGGAGCAGATCTTGAGAATCTTCTCAATGAGGCTGCAATTCTGGCAGCGAAGGAGAACCGGGTGTACATTCAGCAGTCTGATATCCGTCATGCATTTGTGAAGGTCGGAATCGGTCCGGAGAAGAAGAGCCGTATCGTTTCTGAGAAAGAACGCAGGATTACAGCTTATCATGAAGCCGGACATGCGATCTTGTTCCATCTGCTTCCGGATGTGGGACCGGTTTACAGCGTATCTATCATTCCGACAGGTGGAGCCGGCGGATATACAATGCCGCTTCCGGAGAAGGATGATATGTTCAATACAAAGGGGCATATGCTTCAGGAAATTACAGTTTCCCTTGGCGGACGTGTTGCAGAAGAAGAGATTTTTGATGATATCACAACGGGAGCTTCCCAGGATATCAAGCAGGCAACAGCAATTGCAAAATCAATGATCACGAAGTTCGGTATGTCTGAAAGACTGGGACTGATCAATTATGATAATGACAGCGATGAAGTATTCATTGGACGTGATTTCGGTCATACATCAAGAGGGTATGGCGAAAAAGTGGCCGGAACGATTGATGAAGAAGTGAAACGTATTATTGATGAGTGTTATTTGAAAGCGCGTACACTTATTCAGGAGTATCATCCGGTACTCGAGAAGTGTGCACAACTGCTTCTTGAGAAGGAAAAGATAACAAGAAGTGAATTCGAAGCACTGTTTGCAGACAGTGAGGTTGAAGGATAGTAGTTATTATATGTATTTAGGATAAGATACCCTCTGCCGGCGGGCAATCCCGTGTTGGCCGGGGGTGTTCTTATTTTAGATAGTTTTAAGAATTGAGTTAAAGGAGGCTAAACAGGTGAATAGAGAAGCACTGTTTTGTGACGGTACAGGTGATTATGTCTGTCCGGCAGAGCCTGAGATAAATGAAAAAGTAGTGTTGCGATTTCGTACGGCACACAATGATGTTGATGAAGTGAAACTGCACATCGGAGAACAGGAGTATCCTATGTGGAAGACACGTACGGATGGTGAATTTGACTTTTACGAGATCGAGTATCAGCTTGGTGAGGATATCTTAAGATATTGTTTTGAAATCAAGCAGGGAGCAGAGATCTGTTTTTATAGTAGGTATGGAATAACAGGAAAAAAAGAAAACTATTACGATTTTATTATTTCGCCGGGATTTAAGACACCCGAGTGGGCGAAAGGTGCTGTGATGTACCAGATCTTCGTTGATCGTTTTTGTAATGGAGATCCGACAAATGATGTAGAGGATAATGAATATATTTATATTGGGGCACCGAGCCGCAAGGTGAAGGACTGGAATCAGGCACCGGAAGCAATGGATATCCGTAATTTTTACGGCGGGGATTTACAGGGTGTTTTAGATAAGCTGGATTATCTGCAGGATCTTGGAGTTGAAGTTATTTACTTCAATCCGTTGTTTGTTTCTCCATCGAATCATAAGTATGATATTCAGGATTATGATTACATAGATCCGCATTATGGAAAGATTGTTGTGGATGACGGAGAAGTACTTCCGGTAGGTGCAAAGGATAATATCCATGCGACAAAGTATCAGCAACGCACAGGAGATATCCGTAACCTTGAGGCAAGTAATCAGCTGTTTATCAAACTGGTAGAAGAGATGCATAAGCGTGGAATGCGTGTAATTCTGGATGGTGTATTCAATCATTGTGGTTCTTTTAATAAATGGATGGACAGAGAACGTATCTATGAGCCGCAGCCGGACTATCCGAAGGGAGCATATGTAAGTAAAGAAAGTCCATATAACAGCTTTTTCCTGTTCCATGATGCGAGAAATGAGCTCTGGCCTTATAACGGAACATATGATGGCTGGTGGGGACATGATACACTGCCAAAGCTCGATTATGAGGATTCACCACAGCTTGAGCAGTACATTATGGATATCGGAAGAAAATGGGTATCACCGCCGTATAACGTAGACGGATGGCGTCTTGATGTTGCGGCGGACCTTGGATTCAGTAATGAATACAACCATATCTTCTGGAAGCGATTCCGAAAGGAAGTTAAGGATGCGAATCCGGATGCAATTATATTAGCAGAACATTATGGAGATCCGCAGGACTGGCTCCAGGGAGATGAGTGGGACAGCGTTATGAATTATGACGCATTTATGGAACCGCTGACCTGGTTTTTGACTGGTATGGAGAAGCATAGTGATGAATATCGTCAGGATCTGTGTGGAAATGCTGATAACTTTGTCGGAACGATGCGTCATTTTATGGCAAGTATGCTGACACCATCTCTTCAGGTGGCAATGAATGAACTTTCCAACCATGACCATTCTCGTTTCCTGACACGTACGAACCACAAGGCAGGACGCGTGGCACAGCTTGGAACAGAAGCAGCTGAAAAGGATGTGAATAAGGCAATCTTACGAGAAGCGGTTATTATGCAGATGACCTGGATCGGTGCGCCGACAATTTATTATGGTGATGAGGCAGGACTTTGTGGATTCACCGATCCGGATAACCGGAGAACTTTCCCATGGGGGAACGAAGACAAAGAACTTCAGGCATTCCACAAAGAAGTGATCCGTATCCACAAGGAAGAGAAGCCGTTGAAAAAGGGTTCTATCAAGCTATTGGCTTCGGATGAAAATCTGCTGGCCTATGGAAGATTTGAAGCAGATGAACAGATTGTCATTGTTGTGAATAACAGTGATGAACTTCGTACAGTGACCGTACCGGTATGGTATGCAGGTGTAGAGATGGAAGGACGGATGAAACGACTGATCTACTCTTATGAAAACGGTTATACGACAGAATATGATGAGTATATCGTACAAGATGGAGAGATTGTCCTGAATATGGGATCTCATTCAGCAATCGTATTAAAGCCGGCAGAAGCATTGAGATTGATGCCGTAAGAAGTGGAACGGTATTTTGCAGATAAAGAAAGAGTATTATACGAGAATAATAAAAATACGGGATGAGCAGTTTTAATATCTGTTCATCCCGTATTTGTTATTATCATTATTTTGTCAGAACCTCTGCCCCATTCTCTGTGATAAGTACCATGTACTCAATCTGGGCAGAAAGACCATCATCCATTGTATAAACAGTCCAGTCATTGTCCTCGTCTACGAAGAAGTCAGGACTACCTTCGTTGATCATAGGTTCGATTGTGAACATCATACCTGGAACGAGAAGCATCTCACTTCCCTTTGGTGTCACATAGCTGACAAAAGGATCCTCATGGAATTCCAGTCCGACTCCATGTCCACCGATATCTTCTACGACAGAGTATCCATTTGCACGGGCATGTGTATTGATCGCATCTGCGATATCACCTAAATGTCCCCAAGGCTTCGCAGCCTCAAGTCCAAGCTTCACACACTCTTCTGTGACACGGACGATGCGCTCTGCACGTTCAGATACTTTTCCCATCTTGAACATACGGGATGCATCAGAAAAATATCCGTCAAGAATAGTGGATACGTCAACATTGATAATATCGCCTTCTTCCAGAATGATATTCTCATCCGGGATACCATGGCAGATCTCGTTGTTAATAGAAGTACACACGCTCTTTGGGAATCCCTGATAATTAAGCGGAGCCGGGATACCACCGTGTTCTTTTGTGAATCGATATACGATGTCATCGATCTCCTGTGTACTCATTCCAACGTGGATCTGTCTTGCTACTTCATCCAGGATCGCTGTATTAAGCTCAGCACTTTTTCTGATCTTTTCAATCTGGAATGGAGTTTTTAAAATCTTACGTGTCGGAACAATCTCACCACGTTCAGCATGCATCATTATCTTTTCTTCGATCGGCATATGGCATTTCTTATATTTTTTGCCGCTGCCGCACCAGCACAATTCATTTCTTTCCATGATATTACCTCTTCTAAAAATCACTTATTTTCTCGGTTTCTACTTATTTTATCACAAAATTCGACAAAAAGATACATGTTATGCTTGCCGAGAACGTAAAAATATAGTACGATTAAGATTCAGATAGGAGTGATAATGTATATGTGGTATTGGGCGATTATGGTACTGCTGATTTTAGGAAGTATCGCACTTCTTTGCAGTACATTTATAAGTGTAAAAAAGAATAAGGCACAGGACGCAGAGCGGAGAAAGCAGTCCAAGAAAGGAAAGCGTAACAAGGCAGATCAGGGATATGATCCAGAAGAGGATCAGCCGCAGGGAAAGAAGAGACGCAGTTCAGGGCAGAACGGTTCTATGGATTCAGCGAAGCGTTCTTCTAAAAAGAGAAGACAGTGGAAGATTATCCTGGAAGATCTGGATACATGGCAGAAGTATAGCTTCATATTCTATGACGAAGTAGGAATCGGAAGAGCAAAGCGGAATGACAATTATGAGAAGTATCTGCCACTGCATGAGGATGGAAGAGTATCCAAGCAGCATTGTGTGATCATACAGAGAGGTGACTGTTTGTATCTGATGGATGATGGTTCCAAGAACGGAACATACCTGAACGGAATTCTGGTAGATTGTCCGACAGAGATTCAGAGAGAAGATGTGATCGGCGTTGGGGAGACCAGACTGGAGATTCTCAGAATCCTAAGAGAAAGTGAATAATGAAATTACAGGCAAGGAAGTCCGGCGGAAAAGTCAGGACTTCTTTTTCTTTTTGATCGTAAAATGAAGAATCTGTGTGAAAGTAACAGTTGAGTAAGGAAGATCATATAGTAGTTATATAGTTACTGTCAGTGGGAGTGAGCAACATGTACCAGAAATTGCCTTATTATATGGCCTATCCGATACAGACAGAATATGATGAGAAAGCGGAAAGGACAGACCTGGAGTATATGAAAAGCCTATATCCGGATCTTCCAAAGAGAATACTGCCTTATGTCGAAGAGGAATGTGACAGGATGGAATACACGGGGAGTGTGATGTTTGATGTTTATCCGGATAAATTGCAGCTACGCATCATGTGCAACAGAATTTGCGAAAATGTAAAAAAACAGGAGAAAATGTTTGCCGGGGAAGAACGGATGTTAAGAAATCTGGCGGAAGTCCTGTTGTATCAGGAAATCTACCGACGCAGGGGCGAACAGAGAAAAAGGAAACAAAAAATTTACAGTTATTGTTCATTGCCAGGAAAATCTGTGATATAATCATTCAGATTACAACGAAAGAAACGGATTCAGAAGAAGGGAACAGATACAAATGAAAAGTAATCTTATATTTATCGGTATGCCGGCTGTCGGAAAAAGTACAGTTGGTATTGTAGTAGCAAAAAGACTTGGAAAAGGTTTCATAGATTCAGATCTTCTGATTCAGGAACAAGAAGGAAAGCTTCTGCGTGAAATTATAGCAGAAGTCGGTGATGATGGGTTTTTAAAAATCGAAAATCAGGTAAATCGTGATATAAAGGCAGAAAATGCGGTTATTTCTCCGGGCGGAAGTGTTGTCTATTGCGAGGAAGCAATGAAACATTTCAAAGAAATCGGAATTGTTGTATATCTTCATGCTTCTTATCAGACAATAAAGAGAAGGATCAGGAATCCTCAAAAAAGAGGAGTTGTTTTGAGGGACGGTCAGACATTAAAAGACCTGTATGACGAGCGAAAAGTCCTTTTTGAGAAGTATGCAGATGTGACAATCAGTGAAGAAGGCTGTCAGATTGAAGAAACAATAGAAAATGTACTTAATGTTATTGAGGATTACTCTCAAAATAAAGCGTGAATATTACCGTCATAGAAAAAGGGGATTCCACAATGAAAGATTTTGTGTTATAGTTATGTATGGATTATATTGTAATTAAGGTAGAAAATTCTTTTCGTATAGACAAAGACACAAGAATAAATCGTTACTGAACACAGGATCTGTGGGAAGTAATACAGAATCGGACAATTGAGGTGCAAAATGGAGCAATATATTATTAAGGGTGGTAATCCGCTGGTTGGGGAAGTTGAAATCGGCGGAGCTAAGAATGCGGCACTTGGAATTCTTGCAGCTGCAATCATGGCAGATGAACCGGTTTTGATTGAGAATCTTCCGGATGTGAATGACATTAATGTCATGCTGGAGGCAATCGAGGGAATCGGTGCAATGGTACAGAGAATTGACAGACATACAGTAAAGATCAATGGAAATACAATCGGAGATTTCAGTATTGATTATGACTACATCAAGAAGATCAGAGCGTCTTATTATTTGTTAGGTGCACTTCTTGGAAAATACAAGAGAGCAGAAGTAGCACTTCCGGGAGGATGCAATATCGGAAGCAGACCGATCGATCAGCATCTGAAAGGATTCCGTGCACTTGGAGCAGATGTAGACATTGAGTATGGTAAGATTGTTGCAGAGGCGGAAGAGCTGAAGGGAACACATCTTTATTTTGATGTTGTGACTGTAGGTGCAACGATCAACGTAATGATGGCAGCAGCTATGGCTGACGGTCTTACGATCATGGAGAATGTAGCGAAAGAGCCACATGTTGTAGATGTAGCGAACTTCCTGAACAGCATGGGAGCAAATATCCGTGGTGCAGGAACAGACGTGATCAAGATCCGTGGAGTGAAGTCACTGCACAAGGCAGAGTACTCCATTATTCCGGATCAGATCGAAGCAGGAACATTTATGTTTGCCGCTGCAGCAACACGCGGAGATGTGACAGTGCTCAATGTGATTCCGAAGCATTTAGATGCAACGATCTCCAAGTTGGTAGATATCGGATGTGAAGTAGAAGAATTTGATGATGCAGTCCGCGTAGTGGCTAAGGGACGTCTGACAAGTACACAGGTGAAGACATTACCATATCCGGGATATCCGACAGATATGCAGCCACAGATCGGTGTTGTGCTTGCACTTGCAAAGGGAACAAGTACGATCACAGAAAGTATCTTTGAGAATCGTTTTAAATATTTAGATGAGCTGGCACGTATGGGTGCGAATATCAAAGTTGAAGGTAATTCAGCAACAATCGAAGGTGTTGAGAAATTTACGGCAGCAAGAGTCAGTGCGCCGGATCTTCGTGCAGGAGCTGCGCTTTGCATCGCAGGACTCGCAACAGAAGGAATTACGATCGTAGATGATATTGTTTATATCCAGAGAGGATACGAACGCTTTGAAGAGAAACTCAGAAGTCTGGGTGGAATCATCGAGAAAGTGTCCAGTGAAAAAGAGATTCAGAAAAAGATTGTGGAGCAGTCTGGAACGATTGCGAAAGCAATTTGTAAAGGGAAAGACGTGGAATTAAGAAAATCTGCAAGTGGCGTGTCTGTTGCGGAGATTTCTAAGAAAGT
>OHPD01000579.1_pt1 | contig 22575 bp, 28 predicted proteins | sample 1577641 | NCBI WGS metagenome assembly OHPD01 (sample SAMEA3879532, study PRJEB24766) | human gut metagenome | biome: human-associated habitat; feature: feces | place: USA | collected 1985/1987
GAGTGAGCTATGTAAATAGCGAATGGAGGGGGATCACATGGGTTCCTTAGTCCTCAATTTTTTGTATCAACCTTAGAGAAGAAAAAATAAAACTATAGGATGTTTATTCCTATAGTAAAAGATTATCTATATCTAAATAATATGTGACGGTAATTGTTACAGTGAATCCCATGATTTACAAATTCATAATTATAGAAGTAACTAATAACATAAGCCGCCACATATATTTATCAAAGTTCGGAAATCAATGCAGTGGTTTGCATTCCATATAATAATTAGAAGTAACTAACATTGTAAGCCGAACTTGTTTATTTTTAAATATAAAATCATCTAACTTATTTTCTTTAAAATTCTTTTTCATACATTAATAAGATTTTGAGGGTTTCTGAGATTCCCTTTTTTACACAAGAAAAATAAAGTAGTAAGCTCTGTTGTCTTACTACTTTTATCTTTTTTTTTATTTTCTCTTAGATTCGTCTTCTATATGATTAAAAGTAAACTTATATCTTCTTTTAAACGTATCCCAAGGATTATGGTCACGATAAGCATAACCACCCCATTGATTCTGAAAGTCAAGGTCTGCGCTATGAAATGCTTCCCACACTTTCCCTGGATTGAACCTAAAATTATAAATAAACACTAAGAATACGATTGGCACTACTATTACTATTTCTACGAGAATTCCAATAATAACTAGAATTCCCCAGATTAGTTTATGTAATTTTAGTAACTTAATCATCATCACTAATTCTTTTCGATTTTCTTTTTATAGACTTACCACCGAGAATTTCCAACATATCTTCATAGTTAGGTATTCTGTGATTGATAAGAGCCATAGTCTTCCTTCCCTCTTTTAGCAATTTTTCTGCAATGTTAAGGTTGACTGAAACGTGTTTATCTTTCATTTCTTTCTGTGTTGGATTTAATTTTCCAAAACACTTAATTGTCTCTTTGTCATATGAATTTTTCCTTTCTTCCAAGATTTTCTCCATTTCTTCTTGACTTATCAGGAGATTATCATACTCTCTTTGAACTTCTTTCAAGAGATCTGTTCTTTTCTTAGATAGAGCTTCATATGTTTTCTCTTGCAGCAATAATCGTTCTTTCAGTTCAGTCAGTAAATCCTTTCTAGACTTTACCCATACCTCTGAAGATGCTGCATATTTCTCCACGATTTTCTCTAGGGACTTAATTTCTTTTTCCTTAGATTCGATAGAGATTTTTAAGTAATCGCAAATTCTAGCCAGGTGACTGCAATCTATATATCCTTTTCTATTCTTAACAACTACACTTATCGTCGTTCTTTTTATTGCAACATACCCTGGCGCAAATTCAAAATCAAATACATAAGGATCTTTTTTGCCTTCTTTCATTGTTATCTTCTGATCCCCATGATTAATGAATCCCATATATATACCATCACTCATCGATGTATAGTTCTTGGATTCCCATTTTCCTACAGTATTTAGTGAATCATTTATCACTAATTTTCCGCCAGAATATTTATCTTCTTCTGACTCTTCTTCATTGATAATATCTATATCAATGATTTCTTCTTTTTCTACTGATTTTTCTTTTTCTTTCTTCATAATCTTTTCTTTTTTTTGTTAATTGTTTCAAACGGTTGGTACTATTGGTCCATCTTTAAGTAATGTCCATCCATATCCATCTACTACTGTTATTGTTTTTGGAATATTTTCTTGAACTATCCCTTTAAGAAATGTGTAGTTATATACTTTTCCTTGGTATTCAATCATTCCTACATGTCCACCGAATTTACCAGAATATACTCCGTCTGGTATTTCTTTAAAACAATTAGTAGATCTCGTTTGTCCAGTTGTATCAAACTCTTTTTTCATCTTGTGAGCATCTGGAAGTTCTAAGTAATGTGTAGGTTTGAAACATTCAGTACCTCCACAACAAGAACAAGTAATCCATCCCTTTTTCTTATAATCATAATATCCTAATACATATTTATCAGTATCGATTGAAGAAAATGGGTTAGATGACGGCACAAAACAAACACATATCTTGGAATGGTTATGTCTGTTTATCTTAGGTAATCCATCCACAGATATCTTCCTAAAAAAATTAACCATCCAAGTATCATAATTTTCCTTATTTCTTTCGAACTCTATACCAGAATTATAACCTTCTGTGTATGATATATCTGAAAGTGTTTTTGCATCCTCATACTTTACTAGATCTTTTACTTTAGGATCATGTCCTTGTTCTAATAAAGTATTGATATTATTTAAGTGTTCTCCTAAGTATTTATCTCCTTCTTCACTTTTCATTCTTAATCTCTCCTATTACTTCTTTAAGTATGATTTCTAAAGTTCTCTTAATTCCTCCATCTTGAAATTTCTCTAGTATTTTCTTTTCTACTAGCTCCAAAACTTCATTTTCCGACTCTGAGATAATTCCTATAACGTCTTCATGCTTTACTACCTCACCAAGATATTCAGGACCTTCCCACCATGAATTATTCCACTGTCCGTAATGTGAACTTTCTAATAATTCTTCTGCTTTTTTACTTATCATAAAAAATATGTTTTAATACACATATAAGGCTTTTAACGTCTTTCCCATAGTTTCGTACTCAAGGATAAAGCAATACAATATAAAGCCACACTACCTAGTATTAAAGTTTTATAAGAGCTTTCAGGGATTCCAACTAATAGATTTGCGAATTGATTACCACATAGTCCAGCAATAGCCCAAGCACTAAGTATAAGACCATGAATTTCAGATACATCTTTCATTCCATACCTATCAGCTAGAACACTTGGCATTATAGAAAACATTGCCCCATAACCAGCATTACATAAAAGAACTGCAACAGCTATAAATCCAGGAGCTACAAAGGCAGTCATTCCAGAAAATACAGAGAAAGTCAGGATAATACCAAATAATCTTCCTCGGTTTTTGAAATAATCAGACCACCAAGCAATACCAAAACGTCCGGCAGAATTGAAGATAGCCGAAAATACTAAACCTATCACTACACCAATTCCTGCAGCTTCATAAAAATACTTCTCATAACTAATAATAGCTAATCCGGAAGCTATGTTTAGGAAGAATATAAGCCATATAGTTTTCAATTCAGGGAGGCTTAATAATTCTTTTTTACGATCAATCCACCTTGTAATTGAAAAACCTTCTTTATTTGTAGTTTTCTTCTTTTTCTCCTCTGGCTTCTTTAATAGGAATGCTGACAGTAACATTATTGCTAAGTAGGATAGTCCGAATAGGTAGAAAGTATTTGATATTCCATTACTCTTAATGCTGTAGTCTAATAATGGAGTTGCTAGTACTTTTGCTAATCCGAATCCCATAATAGCAAGTCCTGTAGCTAATCCTTTATTATTTTTAAACCACATCATCAGAGTTTTTACAGGACTAATATAACCAATACCAACCCCAGTACCCATTATAGCTCCATACCCAAGATAAAGTAACCATAATGAATCTATCTGACATGCTACACCAGATAACAACATTCCAGAGCTAAATAATAAAGCACTCAATGTAGCTGCTTTCTTAACATTCTTTTCTACTAATGGTCCGAAAAATGCAGCTGAGATTCCTAGAAAGAATATAGCCAGAGAAAATGCCCATGTACAATTTCCAGAGATACTTGTATGGATATAATCATACAGTAAAGACCAACAATACACCGTTCCTATACAGCTATGAATTAACAGAGCAGGTATAGCTCCATGTAACCATTTTTTATTTATTATCATAACAACTAATACATGTTAAAAAATACTAAGAGGCTTTTTGGTTCCTCTTAGTATATATTTATTTCTTCTTTTTATATTTATACAGTTTACATTCTGAAGTACATTCCATAATACATTGCTTACTACAGAATTCATTAAGATCATTGCTTGTTTTTGGATTATACGGAGAGTTATTTTCTAGTTTGATAGGGACTAGAAACTCTTTTTTAATATACCTAACCCTAAAATTCGAACTACTATAACTACTAGTATCTTTAATAGTAGTATTTCTAGTTACGATTAATATGGTTGATTTTTTATTAATTTCTCCGTACGATAGTTTAACATCGGGTTTTGAAATATCACCGTACATATTAATAGGCCCCACTACAAAACCAATCTCTCCATCTCTAGTATCTAAAACAAGACTACCTACTTCAAAATCAGGATCAGTACATGTATTCCTAGAGAATATATTATCTCTCGCCTGAATACATTGATTGATTATGGGGATAGCTTCGTCAACATCATCTAGTCTCAGGTAGTTTTTTATCTTTTCTAGTAATTCTTCTGTCATTATTCATTAGATTTAGTCTGTGTTCCAAATAATAACATAACTAGAGATTCAACATTCGCAATATCACTTAAAACCTCCCATGAATCTTGAATTTTCATAATTACATCTTCTACTATCTTATCAGTTGTTACTCCTGCATAGTAAGAAGTTATCATAAATACTATTCTTCTATCCAGACTACTAACCTCTGAAATATCCGTTTGATTCTTAATAATTCCAGGGATAATATGATCTCCTACTAGGTCTATTGAAAATTTCTCGAATACCTTAGATAATCTCCAGGACAGCAAGATAAATTCAATAATATCATCATAAGTTCTGATATAATCCTTTACTAACTTTTTTGCTTCCTCACGAATTAATTTTGGCGAGGGTACAGGAAATATCAGTTCTTCTGGTTTCTTTTCGAGGCTTTCTTTTACTGATTTTATTACCTCTTCCATATCGGTAACCATATTTTCCTTTTCTTGTTGTGGAGGAGTTGGTATTTCATTATCAACAAAATCCCATTCTAAGATTTCATTCATTCCACATAAGGCTTGATAATTCTTCTTAGTATCCTCAATATCAATCGTGAGGGTTAGAGTAGTATTTTCCACAAACTCCTTACTCATTTCTAAAGATCCCAGAACTTTTCCTAAATCTTTACTCTTAACTGTTAATGTTACTGTACGACACATGGTTTTAAATTTTTAGTGTTATTTTCCATATAAACAATTTCTCTCTCACTCGATGGATCTAGATTTACTACTCCATCATATTTAAGGAAATCAACGCCATCTGGGTACTTACAATGAGCATGTACTGACCATCTTCCCATTGATTTCCAGATAGTCTTAGAAAATAATTTATCGTATTGATCCATATCTCGATTTCCGTATATAACATTTCCGATAAACTTAGGACTAAGCTGTTCTAAGTATTTTATTCCAGCATGAGTACATATAAAAAATTCATTATCTTTTTTTATGGTGATATGTGTTCTTAGGCAATCATTAAGTCTCTTCAACCAATTCCAGGCTTCTTGAGGTGTTAAGTATTTAAATTCCTCGGCCGTAGTATTCAAGAAATCTACCGGAAGAGACTTGTATAAGATATCTGCTAATATATTTTTCATACTAGACGAATTATTACTAGCAGCCCATCTCCAGAATAAAAATTTCCTGAGTCTTCTTTCATGATTACCCTCTAAGAATATATTATAGTAACTTGAATTCTTAAATATCTCTTCTATTAGTTTTTTAGATCCTCCTACCTCTGGACCATCTATATAATCTCCGAGGTGTATCTTTATAGCTCCTACAGGCAATGGTAGTTGTTTGTAGAGAGTATAGTTAGAATGAAGATCTGATATAAAGTATGTGGGGTTGTTTTCAGGTATCTCTAAGTAATATTCCGGTCTCTTCTTCCAATACTCTAAGACATCTCTGTAAGTATTTATTTTCTTAGTATATCCAAGTTGAAGATTTAAGAATGTTACTACCTCTTTCTCTAAGTCTTCTTTTACTTTCTTCTTAAACCCTGGAATACTATATTTCTCTGGGTTTGAAGAATAATCGTAAGGAATATTAAAGATCTTATAAAAACAGGTATATCCATAGATTGTTGCCATATCTTCTAGTAGTTTTGTTTTTTCTAGGTCATAATCAATAACTACTAAGCATCCAGATTCAAGTTTATTATTAATAGCCTCTAACCAAGAACGATAGATTATATTAATATTAGTTCTCCCGAGGATATCTGTTACTTTATCTTTATCGAGTTCTGGCATACTATACATTCTCTTAAAAACAGTATAATCCAGGAAGAAATTTTCGAGTCCCTGAGATTTTACCCACTCTAATTTTTCATTTTTTGCTAATCCCTTTAAAATAATAAGTGTCTTCATAAGTTTTTATTCTGGTAATACTGATTGATTTACTTCTTGAAACTTAGGAATAAAACTAAACATTAACCCTAAGATCTGATTTACTGTTCCCATCTTACTTCCGACGAGAGGAACATTATAGGTATCACATGCTAGTTTTACAATTCCATAGTTAATATATTCCTCATGACATCTGACTACGAGCTTTTGACTTCTCACTGTATATCCGAAAGTATAGAGTGGGAGGGGACTAGTAGATCTCTTAAGGAAATTCATGAAAATAACATCAGCTACTTCCATACAATTTTGCTCCCATTGCCACTTATTTACAAACTCTTCATTAAATATATTCTGAGCTGGATTTCTTGGTATATAGTAGGGGTTGAAGATAACATAATTATACTTACTGAAAAGATTCATATATCCTTTTTGTGGATCTACTGCTACTTTCATTCCATCTATAAACTTTTTTTGCCAATTCAGATCAGACATTTGATTTAGATCTGTACTACCAGCTAAATAAATCTTTAATGCATCTTCAGTACCAGGAGGAAGTTGATCCCCTACATTAAGTACTAATACATTGTTGCTTATTTGTTCCATATGTAAATTGTTTAATAAAAAAGTGTCTCCCGAATTTATTATCTCCAGGAAACACTTATGATCGTTAATATCTTTTTACTATCAAATCCACTCACAAAAATTAAGTTGAGGGTCTAACCATTCTCTAAGTTCATCCAGTTTTCCAGAATGAATTAGAAGAGCTACATCTGCATATTCAGATGTTCCATACTTAATTATTTTTTGAGTAAACTGATATTTTCTCTCTTCTGACATTTTGAGATATTCATTATAATCTCTAAGAATGCAGAAATTTCTCTTATTTTCAATAGCTGCTTTAATATCATCCTGAAGTCCTGAGAGATCATAGTTGTTCAGTGGCAAGAATTCCATGTTTTTTAGCGTTTTTCTTAGACCACAATTGATAAACTTACTTATTACATCATTCAATCTATCTACAACAACTGGAGACATAGAAATTAGTGCCTTTTCTCCCTGATTTATCATTTGAGAATCTTCCGGAAGTGGAAAAGATACTAAAGCGGAATCATTACTTATTCTTTCAACACTAAGTCCTTCAGATATATCACTACTACTATTCTTCATCATCCCACTAAAATTATTATAGTATTCTGATAAAAGTGGTGTAGTGATAGTAATTTGAATCATCTTACTTTCTGGGTTTAATCCTCTTTGAATTTTCATGTCTATTAAGTTTTAAAAAAAATTTCTATTATATATCAAATATAAGATTCTTAGAGTTCCCGAAGGGCGTTTCGTATATATTATTTTCAACCACTCGGAATCTCAGAATATCCCTCTATAGAATCACATCTATAGAAACAGTCACCGTAATAACCTACAGTACTATATCCAGACTTTCCAGGAGTAGATCTGTTATATATAGGTGTACCATCTGAGTCGATTGGCATTGTTTTCAGTTTACTACAACCATAGAAACAATCAGTAATATTACAAACCCTTGTATTATAGCTGAATAAATCTCCCGGAATAGATGTTAAATCATAACACATTTTGAAACAACCAGCAAAATCAGTGACCTTTGTATTATATCTAAATAGATCTTTAGGAATAGATGTTAAACTAGTACAACTTTTAAAACAATAATAAAAATTAAGAACTTCAGGGTTATATCTAAATAAACCCTCTGGTATAGAAGTTAGGCTAGTACATTCCTCGAAACAATCAGCAAGATTAACAATCCCTAAATTATCACTAAATAGATCCTCTGGTATAGATATTAAATTTTCACAATAACGAAAACAATTAGTAAATTTAGTAATCCAGTATTTAAATCTAATCTTTACAACCGGATTTACTAAGGTGTCTACTATAAGTCTTCCACTCCCAGAAGTCAGTACCTCTTTTCCATCTACCAAGATACTCTCAAAATATTGTTTACCATAGGTTATTACAACATTATCTCCGGGGGTATATATTAGTTCCTTATATCCATTCTTTGCTGTAACTGTTTCACTGGTCAAGTCTACATAAGGATATACCCCTCGGGGAGATTTTTTGTTAAGTTCTTCATAATTTCCACAACCCTAAATCTTCTGTTTCTCTTTTTCGTAAATCTTCTAGGAAATCAAAAGGTTTAGGGTCTTGGTTTGGAACTTTTGATTTCAGAAGAGTTATAAATTCTTTAAATCTTCCGGTCTGTGTTGTAATCTTCTCTAGGTTATATATTCTGAAGACTTCTATTCCTAGTTGTCCTAAGTATTCATCCCTGAGTTTATCGGCGGCTTTATCATGATAATCAGAATCCAGTTCCAGTCCCAACGATAGCTCTGGAAAGAAAAAATCAATCAAGAAAAATCCGCCGGAAATACCAGGGAGTCTAAGAGAATTTTGAATAGGAACTAGGAATTCTCGATAGACCGTAAGTGGATAAAAATAATCTATGTTTATTAGGAAATCTACTAACTTTGCTTGCTGAGATCTCCATTTTAATTGTTTTGCTCTAGTAAATTTCTTAGCTGTTTTCTTTTCTGGGTATACTATATTTTTCAGAGAGTACAATTTTCCTGACTCTGATATTGAATAAACAGGATATGGTTGCTTCGGGATATCAGAAAAGAAAAATGTCTCAAGGTGATCTGTGCTATTTTCTTTTTTCCTTGCCATAATATTTAGTCGTCTAGTAATTCACCTGGATTTATTTTCTTAATTTTGGCTGTATTTACATAAATATCACCAAGATTTTTGTAATCCTTTCTAGCTAACTTAAGAGTTTTCTTTGCATGCTTTATTTCTTCTTTAGATGCTCCACTTTTCTTCATCAACTCTAATCCTCTATTAGATGCATCTTTTTCATTCTCTATTAATTGTTTCCTTTCAAGTTTTCTTTCTTTTATTACACTATCATCCCATTCTCTTCTATTATTTCCTTTATCGATAGTTGTATCATTTTCAAATACTTTATGTCTAACTCTAGAATTTACATCTCTACTAATTTTTCCAGCTTCCCCAGGATCATTCATCGCTTTAATGTGACCTATTTCATGTGCAAGAGACGCTGGACCTCCTTTATCTCTATTATAATTAACTTGATAATCTCTATCCTTTAGTAAATTACGTAACTTCTTTTTATCTCGTTTTGAAATATTAGCACTCGATATTTGAAATAGTTTATTAGATTTAATATCAGGATCTATTAATACTTCTGTACTATTTCCATTTCCTTTTATTACTGCAGCTCTTTCATTAATAGCTTCCCTTTGAATAGCTCGCTCTAATTTTGGATTTTGAATGACTTTACTATCAAGTTCATTAATCTTCTTTTGAGTACTGGCTCTACTCTGTTTTGCTTTAGATATTGATTTCTTTAAGCGATTTACTCTCCAATTTTTTATTCCATTAGATATAGATTTGCCCCAATCCTTAATTCCAAATTCTCGTTGCTCCTCTATATAATAACCTTCAGAGTATAATTTTTGAAGCAGTTCTGTTCCTGTAATCATCTTTTATACTTTTTTGTAAGTTGTTCTATCTCCCAGTTTAGATTTTCTGTATCACTGATAAAATAATTATTGGTTTCTTTATCTGATTTTACTTCATAATAAGAGTCAAGTGGATATTTTGTATTTTTCTTATTATTTCCAATTGATACTGGGATATAGTTATTTTCTAAGTTCTCCCCATCGCACTCAGTAAAAGTTATGATTCTACGTTCCCTAAAGAGTTTTTCTACTACCTTTTTTATAAACGTTATATCTTTTTCTGGAATATTAAATTTATCAGATCTAAAGAATAAGACAATACTATAAAATATATCTCTTGGATCACCACCAGAATAGTAACCAGCAATAACAATATCAGGATTTTTCCAATTATTTTTTACTTTATCCTTAAGATTCTCTAGGTAACTTTTTCTATCACCCTTATTATTTATATATCGATAATCTATGCAAGTCCAAGTATTATCTCTATCATATAATCCTAATTTCTCTTCGTAGGATTTAATCTCAGCATCTAATCTTTCTTTCTCATCAAAATCAGGATAGAAGAATCTTTTTATTTTTTCTAGTAATTTCTCCATAATATATTGTATAAAGAAAATTAAGAAGAGGAAGAAATCTAATCCCTCCTCTTACTTGGCTTTATTTATTTCTTTTTTGTTTTAGGAGCATTAGGATCAACTACTGTAATTGTAAGAGTAGCTACTAATGGATTATTAATATCATCACTAGTTGTAGCAGTTACTTTAGCTACCCCCGGACAACAAGCCAAAATTACTCCATCTTCAATAAATCTAGCTACTCTAAGGTTACTAGATTCATAAGTAACATAAGGGAGATTTGAAATAAAAGGCTCTTGACGGAGTTCTAGGAATTTAGCTTCTCCGATTTTCATTTCAAGAGATTCACCTACTACAAACTTAATACTCTTTGAATCCTTGATATTAATTTCTTCGTCAGATGGAAGAGGTTCAGGCATTGTAGTATCTTTTTTGATGATAATACTTTTCATTGGCTCCGTTACAGGAAGTCCTGAAGCAGCTGAATTGATATCTGCAGCTGCCCCACTTAATAATGCATCATTAATCATAATTTAAAAACGTTTTTAATGTTAACTATCATAAATAAATTCTATAACCTATAATTTCTTGTACTTCAGATAGGTCATAATAATTAGCAGCATGTTTCCCTAAGGATTCTGCCATTTCTTTATAGATATCCATTCCAAAGCCCTCTATCTTTCCGAGTGCTGTTAGTCTGATATAAAGTTTATTTAATTCTTGATTTTTAATATCTCCAGGGATGTCTTTATTCAAGAAGGCCCATATCGCAGAACATCCACAGTAAAGACTAAGATCTGCGTAATATAAAAGTTCGGGCCGTGTCATCGTCGGGAGCATGTTGATGTGATGTTCGAGATATTGATCAGTTGCTTCGAGGAGACAAGAGAAATAAATCTGATCCTCTCTAGCCCAATCATGATATTCTCTCCCGGTAAATTCGGCCCAACTATACAACCACTCTCCGTATGTTCCATCTCCATAACAGAATCCAAAGAAATCAGGATCCCAAGAGTTATTCACGAAAGGCAATGAAAATACTGGGAATAATTCGGTTTTGGATTTATCAGGAAAGAACTTAGAAAATACCATCATTCTCTTTGCTATACACTCCTTCGCATCTTCCAGCTCTTTACTCTCATTACATCCCCATCCTATAGAATTAATTACAAGCCTTCTCCTAGTAAATTCATAGGCACAACTCAAGTATTCCCCTGTATAAGACATCTCAGGGACTAAATTTCCATGAGCAATATCTAGACTAAAGCTGAGAAGTGTTCCGGCCGTTGTAAGTTTTCTAGGGTTCGAAATCAAGTCATATCCGAATTGTTCAGCTATCCATGTATAAGTTATGTTCCCAAAATTCTCAGATAACACAACCGAACATGCTTGATAGTCAGAATCTCCGGCCGATAATGAAAGCTTATAGGAAAGAATATTATCTAGTATCGAAGTTCTGAGGTCTCCATTGTTGTCTTGGAAATTCTCAAAACACTCAGATAAAATTTTCCCTAACCAATCTTCCGGCCGTGGATCTACCTTGTATTCGATGTAATCTGTTTTACTATATAGCTTTTTCATTTTCTTTAATCTTTTTCTCTTAACGATTTACTTTACTTCCATCTCTCCGGAATTGAGTCATATCCCTCTATAGATGTGCAGTCATTAAAACAGTCACCAAAATCAGTTACAATACTATATTCAGGTTTTCCAGGAGATGAACGATTATATATAGGTGTACCATCTGAGTCGATAGGCATTGTTTTCAGTTTACCACAACGATAGAAACAGTACGTGAAATTAGTGACCTTTGTATTGTACTTAAATAGGTCCTTCGGAATAGAAGTTAGACCAATACAATTTTGAAAACAATACCTAAAACTATTAATCTCTGGATAATCTCTAAATAGATCTCCCGAAATAGATAATAGATTACAATTTCTAAAACAATAATTAATATAAGTAATTCCTTTCTTAAATCTAACCTTCACTACTGGATTTACTAAAGTATCTACTCTAAGTGTTCCTTCTCCAGGAGTTAATACCTCTTTTCCATCTACCAGAATACTATCAAAGTATTCTTTCTGCTGGGTTATCTGAATATTATTCCCAGGTCTATATACTAACTGACCATTATCTACCGTAACCATCTCACCAGTCAAATCTACGTAAGGATATATCTTTCCAAGGGGGGGAGATTTTTTGTTAAGTTCTTCATATTATTAATCTTTTATTTTTTGTATGTAATCTAGAATTCCTTGAACATGAAGATCTACAATCGCTTTCTTCCCTTCGGCCGATAATAAGAATTCATAATCTTCACGGTTATCCATAAAGAGGTTCTCAGTTAAAACGCACGGTGCAATTGTATGTTTGAGGATATAAAACCCTGCTTCCTTGTCTTTATAACCATCACTAAGGTCTGTTCTCATTTTAGCCCCAGGGAGATACTTTTCGGCTGCATCATATAAACATTCAGCTAGGATATCAGACTTAGAACTGCCGTAGTATGTGTAACTTTCCCAGCCCCTGCCTTTTCCCCAGCAAGATCCATCAGTACAAGCATTTAGATGAATACTTATAATTATTGCATCACACCCATTCTCTGTAAAGATCTTATTTGCTCTTCTACATCTCTCTCCTAGGCTAATATCTTCAGCCTCCGGGACAAGAAGAATCGTTTTTATTTCATGTTCGTTTTCTAATTTTTCTTTTACAAGTCCAGCTATTTCTCTAGTATAAGCATATTCTCTAAGTACCCCATCTGGACTTCTTTTTCCTGGGGTATTTTGTCCATGACCGTTATCTAGTATTACTATCATAGTTTATAAAATTAGTCTATTGATTTGGCTTTGTATTTTCTAGTTTTAAAGCTTTTTGATATTCTTCATCGTATATGGTACTTGAAAGATTATTTATAAGATAATGATTAGTATAAAATTTATTATCTCTATTATGATATGAAAATAAATCATCCTTTTCATTAATTAATTCAATTAGATACTCTATTTCTCTAATAAAATTATAACCACATTTATTCAAAGTTTCTTGATCGAAGTTGAAATCATTATTAATTACATGAGAGTATACGATATCTCTATTTAGGTTCTCATTTTTAATCTTTTCAATAATCTCATTTACTTCCTTACTAGTTTTTGGGATAGTGTAAAAAGTTACATTATCTAAATTTTCTATTAATCTCTCAAGTATTTCTATATAACTTCCTAGGTAGAATAACTTATGATTAAATATCCCTAATCTCTTTTCTAAGGATATTGCATAATTTCTAGAATTACTCATTATTATTATCTACTCTTAATATATTCATATAACGAATCTCTCGCTTCTTGATCAATGAAATAAGGTCCAAGATATGGCATAAGCTTCTCTGCATTATAATTGCTTAAATAACAATAGGGTTTTCTTATAACATGAGATAAATTTTCTTTCCAGTTTAATAATAATGATTTATCCGATTCAGATTCTGCAATTCTATTTAATGCTCTTAGTACATCATAGGCATACTCTACAGATAAATTATATAATAAGTTAAAGTTTATATTAACTAATTCCAACTCTTTATTTTTATATTTCTTAATATAATCTAAGAAGATATCCCTTGTTTCATGATCTTTTAATATTCGATCTTCTATTTCATTTAAATTTATCAGACTAGCAGATGAATAAGATCTTAATGCAATACTTAAATCATAATCTTTATATTTTTCCTCTAGATAAAAGAACTTACGTCTGATTTCTCTTAATAAATCTTCAAACTTAACTGCCTCTCTATAAGATGTTTCTACCTTATAATCTTGATAGTTATAAATCCCTAGATCTTTTCCAATAAATCTAATTTCCTCTTCTAAAGATTGATACATTGAATTTTTCTCTCTCTTTCTTTTCCAACCAAACATAATTATTTCTCCTTATCTTTTCTAAATGATTGAAGTTTATTAATAAATGGAGACTTATAATACATTTTATGTTCCTCTTTATAACTTTCTAAAGATTTATCTAAACTTTCTTTTGCGAGCTTCAATTCATTTTCATCTGCTCCAGATTCTTTTAATAACTTAATAGCATTTTTAGAAGCATTCTTTTCATTACTTATTACATTTTTACCTTTGAAAAAATCTTCCAACTGATTTCCATAGACCTTTAGAATTGTCTCTTCCTCCTGGAGAATCAGCAGGTTTATGAAACTCTTCTATTATTTCACCTGCTTTCTTATCTATTTTTGCAGACTTTCCTCTAGAATTTCTATTTACTACATGTCCAATTTCATGAGCTAAAGCTGAATTACCTGAAGATTCCTTAAATAAAATTAAATCATCACTATTATTAAAGTGTTCCATATCCTTTCGGTTATTAAATTTGAGCTTCTTTCTAATTGCTTTCTTTATTTCTGGATCTCTCATATCAATAGTTCCATTTTCAATAGATTTTTCAGGTGTATTACTTTTATCTTCAAGTATATATGCTTTATTTTTAGCAGCTTTATTTTTTAAACTATTTTTAATAGATTCTACTGAGTCTTCATTGGATGAGTTTTTAATAGATTTATCTAACTCTTTTATTTCTCGATCTAATTTTATTCGTTTACCTAAAGAATTTTCAATAGAGTCTTGTGTTTTATCAATAATCTTCTTTCCTAGCTTTGATCTACTAATTGGTTTTACTATTAGATTATCCCCTAAATCACTAACAACATTAATTGCTCCTTTTGATAATTTCTTCATTCCAGAAAGTAACCCATACTCTCTTTGCTCTATTTCCCAACCTTCGGAATATAATCTCTCCACTAAATCTCTACCAGTAAAAACTCTTACTGTAGTGATATTATTTCTTTTTATTCTCATCATACTAATATTTCTTTCGGCTCCTTTATAAATTTAGCCTTCACTCTAGAATTTCCTTGGGCGATATCATTAATTAACCTCAAAGTTGCTTCTAAGGATTTTCGTTGATGTTCTTCCCAATCTCCAGAGTCAAGAATTCCAATCCATACAAAACCAGACCCCTTAGATAAACACTCCCATACCGAATTAACCATCTCTGCTATACTATATACTCCAGACATTTCAGGGGTTATAATATAGAGATGAGTGTTACATAGTTCATTTTTCTCTTTGTTTTCGAGGTCAATACATTCGGGGGTCCAAGAAGGTACGACAGGGTTAAAATATTCAAGTCCGGAGTTTTCTAGTTCTGGGATTAATTCTTCTCTCCACCCCGATCCACCACAAGTACCACCCAAGAAAATACGCTTAGGTTTGTCTTCTTGATCGAGTCTAACATTAAAAGTAGATTCTGTGAGTGATATACAAGCATACTCATGGGATGATTTAGGTATGATGCTCTTAACTGCACTGACTTCAATATTTTTGCAATCATCATACTCGGTCACGCCTAGGTCTTCTCTAATAAAACGAGTTATTATGTCCTCTAAATTCTTCAGATAATTGGATGTGTCAGAGTTAGTTATATTTTTTTTGAAGATAAATTGAATATGAAGTTTAAATCCTGGAGTGTTCCTGAGCCATTCAAGGTAATCAGAAAAATCGATTGCCCTGAGTTGATCCCTAATTTCCCTCTCAATCTCTACTGCTCTCGGATTTTTGTAGGTGCTAGGAACTGGTTTGCCTCCTACATACATAATTCTTGCTTTATACAGAGAATTAACACTGACGAATCTCTTTGCAATTTGTACTACTACTTTAATTTCTTTTTTCTTGTTCATGATTTATGTCTGATTTAATAATTAAAAGAAAATTAGAGAGAAAAACACTAAAACGATTTAATATTTTTCTCTGCTAACATATATAAGAATTTTATCTTCTTAGGAGCGCAAAAGAAGGGTTTAGGATTATTTCCAACCACTCGGAATTGAGTCATATCCCTCTATAGATCTACAATTATAAAAACAGTTACCAAAATCATTTACAATACTATATCCAGGTTTTCCAAGATTAGATCTGTTATATATAGGTGTACCATCAGAATCGATAGGCATTGTTTTTAGTTTACCACAACCATAGAAACAGTATGTAAAACTAGTAACTTTAGGGTTATACATAAATAAGTCTTCTGGAATAGATGTTAGACCATTATTAGTACTAAAACAATACCTGAATTCAGTAACCTCTGGATTATACCTAAATAAATCTTTAGGTATGGATGTTAGTTCACAACCATTAAAACAACCACTAAAACTACCAATCTCCGTATTATATCTAAATAGGTCCTCGGGAATGAAAGTTAATCCCGTACAGTTCTGAAAACATTGATAAAAACTACCAATCTCTGGGTTATCACTAAATAGGTCTCCAGGAATAGATGTCAAACTTCTACATCGTTGAAAACAATTAAGAAGACTAGTAATTCCTTTCTTAAATTTAACCTTTACTACTGGATCTATCAGAGTATCTACTACTAGAGGTTCCGAAGGATCATTAATCATTTCTTTTCCATCCACTATAATACTACTAAAGTAATCTTTATAACATATTCTAACACCATTTCCTGGGGTATATACTAATTCCTTATAGTTTCCATCATTATCCATAGTAACCAGTGAATCAGTCAAGTCTACATAAGGATATACCCCTCGGGGAGATTTTTTGTTAAGTTCTTCATATTATTAGATATATTTAATTAAAATAAAACAAAGAGAAAAATACCTTCTTTATTAAATTTTTCTAGTATTTTTCTCCACCTATAAGGATTTAACCCCTCGATAAGCGCAAAAACACACTTTAACCTCTAATATGTGTAGTAAAACCTTAATTAAATTGTTATTATGTTATATTTATTCGGATCTGGTGCATGGAAAGGTCAGAGAAAAGTAGTGAAAATAGGATACACTGGAGATATAGAGAAACGGAGGAGTCAATATCGTCTTCATAATCCTCTCGGAGAATTTATATCTACACGAGAGGGATCAGAACTAGACGAACTCAGACTCCACCTTAGACTGTATGATTTCCAGGTTGAATTTTTAGATGAATGGTTTTATGATGAGCAACCAGTTTTTGAGATATTCGAACAATCATACCAAGAAATAGATGAATGGCTTTGGGAACATCGGGCAGAAACATTACTCTATCCACAAATCCCTCTCCCCGGAACACTAAAAAGAAAACTCCTAGACGAACTTCAGGAGAGACATAGGACCATCAGTATAGAAGGCGAGAAACTCTTATAAGTGTAAAATTAATTTATAAACCAATTTAATATGGCAGAAATGAAATTAAACAAAGAGATTATTGCATTTCGTAGAGGATGCGTATTAGTAGAAAACAATGAATTAGTAGATCCTAGAACCACGGAAGAAAAGAGTAAAAGAATATTGATCTCACTTCTTCAGGAACTAAGGGCATATAAGTATTTTCTTTCCCCTGAAGCAATGTGTAAGATAACGGTAAGTGAAATGGAAGATCTTCACATGAATCTACTTCCATATATCCACGAACTATATCATTCTGGGGAGAAATTTAAACCCTTATACCCAGGTTTTCCAGAACAAGTACTCTCTAAGGATCAATCAGAATTATGGTTAGATCAGAATAGAGTTTACTCCGGAGATCTTGAAGGATTCCTAAAAGATAATCCCTGGACATTGAAAGGAGAGAAGAAGTTAATCGATAAAGAACCTACCCGACAACTTAAGGTTATGACTCTAGATGAATTTATGGATATCCCAAGACAGATAATGTCTTCCGGAAATTCATTAACGGCCGAAACTAGAGAAGAGTTGGAGTGGTTCCTAGAGACTTATACTTCCCTAACGATCCCTGAAAGAGTTCCATTTAAAGAGACTATGTGTATTGTGGCTAAATATCGGCCGGAATATGAGATCCGGGAAGTAAATGATGTCTTGAGATATGGTTTATTTCTTATGGGAGCTGATCCAAGTCTTCCACACGTTCCTAAGAAAATACGTGTTTGTTCCTGGTCAAATAGAAAAGGTAATAACCCTGAGTGGAGAAACCTATCAACCCTTCCAAGAACAAAAAGAAGAGAAATATGTCAGAGAATCGAGAAGATAATTGAGAGAAAAGGAGTAGAGGATTGTGTGAGGGATGCTAAACTCTTCTATGGACATTGGATACTTTTGTCAGAACGAGTACACCCAAAAGAATATGTAGTGAATTATCCAGAGTGTGCCGATTTCTTTGTAAAACTTAAGAGCAAGAATCTATCAAAAGAATATCGTACATTCAATTCTCAGGTTCAAAGTATGTATGATTCTGGGAAGGATATTGTGGAGATAGCTAAATTTATCTCTACCCACCCCGGAGAATTTATTAGAAAATTTGATTCACTCCTAAGAAAAGCTCTGGAGGTACATAAAGAATCTGATGTGATGGATATATTTATAAATACTCCTGGGATGAAAAATAAAACACTCCTGGAAGTATTATCCTACTATGACAAAAGAGATCAACCAGAAGATACTCCCAGACTTGTAAATATTCCAGGGAAGGGTATATATAACTTGGAAGGACTAAAACCAATTAACCCTGGATTCTTGGAGACTATAAAAGATAATATAATTCGAAAAATATTCCTTAACATAGACTCTAGGATAACAGAAAAGGATCTAATCGATAAAGTAGTATACATAGATCCAGAAATAAAAAAGATACCAATCCCGAAAGGTATGAGAACTCAAAATGTATCTGTCCCTAAAGGAATGAGATATAAGATTACAGGGAATATTGTTAGATTCTTTGTTCACTGGATTCAAAAAGACAGAGACGAGGACCTAGATCTTCATGCTGTTCTATATAGGTCTGATAATGAAATCTGCAACATAGGGTGGAATTCTTCAATGGTTTATGACAATTGTGCTGTTCATTCCGGAGATGTATTAAACTGCCCTGGAGATTGTGCTGAATATGTAGATGTTAACCTGGATAAGTGCAAGGAGAATGGGTTTAGATATGTAGTGATGGATGTTTGTAACTATAAGGGTCGTGGAATGGATACACTTCCTGTATGGTTAGGATATTGTGTTAGAGAGAAACTACAAGGAAATGATCAACACTGGCACCCGGGAGAAGTAGAATTAACCACACCCGTCACCTCCAAGACTGATTCAATTGCCGCCATGATGGTTGATATCGAAAACAGGGAAATGATCCTCCTAGACTGTGAAACTTCAGGGCTTCCAGTTAATAGTAGAGATGGTTATTCCTTACAAAAAGCAATAGTTAAGTTTTTCTCTAAGCCGGAAAAATATAACTCATTCGATATCATAAAACAACATTACACATCAAGAGGAGCAGATGTAATAGAAAAACTACCCGAGGATCCAGATATAGAGATCACCGAGAAGATTCTATTCGAAGATATGTCAGTAAATTATGTTAAGATACTTGATATGATCGGAGAATAAAAAATAATAAAAGATAGGATTTTTGTTTCCTATCTTTTATTTTTCTTCTTCATGTTTTATTTAATCTATATTATATTTTTTCATTAGAGCTTCAACTCTTTCTGTCCTGTGATACATTATTATATTAAACACTATATCTTCATCGATTTGACTCAAGGTTTTTCTATAATCTCCTATATAGTCCTCAAGATTTTCATAGATTAGCTCATATCTCTTCCGAAAACTCCTCAGGTCATCCAATAATTGCTTTCCTCTTTTACTTGGATCAGAAACTAACTTCTTCATAATTACTGGACTATCGAAAGGACTGAGTGTAGATAAACATTTAAAATCCTCGACAATTCGAATCCTCTCTAGATGAATTGGGTACATAATAACTCCCTTCCCGACTTCTGTTTGATACATTAGTTTGAGGAATTCAAAACAACTCCTATCATTTATTAGATATTCATTTAAAAATTTTCCTTCGTATTTATTATATCCATCAAAATCAATCGCTTTATTATACTTAGATAGCATTTTTTCAAGCGTATCTGAAATAGTATTCTTAAACTTTCCAAAAAACATAATTAACACACCTCCTTTCTACTTATGATTTCAAAACAATTTTCTCTTAGTTTAGTTACCCTATCCGTCACCTTACACTTCTTCAGCTCAAAATAATTCTCCAAGTCTGTAGCCTTAGGAGTAGCAGTGTAATTAATAGAATCATACAAATTCTTCAGTCTAAATTTAATATCAGACATCTTCAATTTATCTCCTACTTTAAACTCAGAGTATATACCTCTCTCTAATAATTCCTGACTGAAAGTTACTATCCCAAGCTCTTTCTTTATTTTATGTGAATTGTAAGACAAAGCTTTAAGTCTATTAGGAGTCAGAGAAGTATAGTAAGACTTAATTTCATCACTATCATTTATCTGACCAAGTACAATCTGAATAGCACTCTCAGATAATCCATATTCACATAATAACTTAAGCTTATCATGTATGGTATTTAAACCTGTATATACCTTTAAAAACCCAGATACTTCTTGATTTACTATATCATCGGGGGTTAGTGTATTATGTACGGTACTAAATACACTAAATCTATCCTTATAATCAATTTGCTGTATCTTGAATGCTCTGATTTCATTAACTAGAACAAGATTATTTATAACAGGTTTAAGGATTATATTACCCTCTAGAGTATGGATTTTATTTACAGCTACATAGTTATCTTTATAATTTTGAGTAACAGCTAAAGTTTGATAGGTCTTTGCTAATGTATATCTAGATGAATTATCTTTTGTATCATTATAGACATTCAATAAGTTTTCAGTATCTTTCTTTTTCTCACTTATTATTTTTTGAAAATCCTCTGCCTTCATCTCTCTATAATTAGCCGTACTTCTATAGTAAAAAGTAGCTGAATTTTTCCAAGGATTTTCAAATAAACGTTGCCTACCTAGTATTTGAGGTAAATCTTCAGATATATCAACTGCTAGAGAATCTATATTACTATCAGAGAATATAAAACTACGTGCACAGAGGCTGTAAAAATCAGCTCCAAGGTATACAGTCCTAGTACAGAAAGTAAACATCTTGGGCTTAACATCTCTTTTTGGCACTTTTCCAATTTTAAAGGATTTACCTAATCTCCTTTGGATTTTCTTTAGATTATCATCAGTCTTAGAGCATAATATATTACATTGTTCAGGTGTAAGGTTGTTTTTCTTTATAATACTAGTGATATGATTTACGGAATTAACGTAAAATACTGCTTCATCTGATACTATTCTTGTAGGTACTCCATTCCTCATTACTACAATCTCCTCAAACTCATCGTTCAAATACTTTTGAATAATCTCAGATACTTTCTCCCCTACTGATCTCATAAGAAATATATCTAATGATGGCCTAATTATTCTAGTGGGATCCTCTTTTCCCCAATCTAACTCATAATAGGGTAATTCCCTAAATTCATCCAACATTTCTAAGTATTCATCCATCATAGGAGTTGCACTAACAAAGTATGTAGTAGGAGATTGTACTAGATATTCTAGGAATTTAAGTTCAGTATCACTCTTAAATCTAGAATCATGGAGAATGGATTGAAATTCATCTACTACAGTATAGAAATACTGAAATCTATCTAGCTTCTCGAGAATATCTTTTACTATTCTATAGGAATCATATGTTACTAGGATCTTACATGGTAATCCATTAACAGATCTAAACATGCAATATTCGTCTATCTCTCTGTATAGTCTCTTATAGATCTCTGAATTACTAGATAGCTGTTCTGAATTTAATGAAGTATTAGTAGATATACTACTCTTATCAACTTTAGATAAGTCTTTATCTATATTAGACTCCTTATCCATTTCATTTACTACCAGATAAACATCAAATTCATGTTGATCCTTTTTATTCTCTAAGAGCATCTTTCTAGGGCTACATAGAATAATATTTTCATTACTCCTGATACAGTACTCTGTAAATCCACAGCCAGGTAATTGTTTGTTAATAATACATTTGTTAGGGAATTTACTAAAACTAAATTCACTCCAATCTGAAATAAATCTAATACCTCTTGGTACTACGATTTTTTCTTTTAACATTTTATTTGTCATAGTTATTTAAATTTTTTTATTATATTAAATCTAATTATTGAATTCTAATACAGAATCCAGTTTATTATATAGGTATCCAAAATCTGAAGACTAAGGATACCTTTATTTCATTAATTAGAGTTTGAAGTTATTAGAAGCGCAAAATGACTATTTAGTAAGATATTAGATATACAATCGTAATATAGAAATATATCTAATAAAAAATAGACAATAATAGTGGTTCTTCTAAATAAGCGAACATAGTGAGAGACCCGCCTCCCCTTCAGGGAGAGCGAGGTCG
>OHPD01000588.1_pt1 | contig 22312 bp, 17 predicted proteins | sample 1577641 | NCBI WGS metagenome assembly OHPD01 (sample SAMEA3879532, study PRJEB24766) | human gut metagenome | biome: human-associated habitat; feature: feces | place: USA | collected 1985/1987
GGGGCGGAATGCCAGACCCAACAGAGCCCGCTGCACGACGCCGTACTCCTTGAGATCCACGACCACCTTGCGGACGATCGTTTCGGGGACCGCGAACGAATAACCGACATAGCTACCCGTCATCGTCTTGATTACGGTATTGATACCGACCAGTTCGCCGCGCGTATTGACCAACGCACCGCCCGAATTACCGGGATTGACGGCCGCATCCGTCTGGATAAACGACTCGATGCGGAATTCGCTCGGAATGACATCCAACTGACGCGCTTTGGCACTCACGATACCGGCCGTAATGGTCGATTGCAGGTTATAGGGCGATCCGATGGCCAGCACCCATTCGCCCAACCGGAGCGAATCCGAACTGCCGAAAGGCAACGTAGGCAGGTCCTCGGCCTCGATCTTCACCAGCGCCACATCCGTCGTGGGGTCGGTACCGATCACCTTGGCGTCGAACGTGCGGCCGTCGCTCAGCTTCACGCGAAGGCGCGTAGCCTCGTCCACCACATGGTTGTTGGTCACGATGTAACCGTCTGCGGAAATAATCACGCCGGATCCTCCGCCCCGACACTCCTGTGTCGAAGGGCCGCGCCGGCCCTGCTGGGGAATACCGAAAAATTCGAAAAACGGATCGTACTGCCGCTCGGGAACTTCGATCTCCTGAACCACCTCGATATTCACGACGGCCTTGACAGCATTCTCGGCAGCATACGTAAGATCCGGATACTGCTCGGCCTGATACGAAGTGAAATGGGTTCCCGCCTGAGAAAAGGGGTCGTCAGACACTGCCCCGCTTTGCGGCGTAACAACATGCGTGCCGTTCTTTTCGGCCGGCGATAAAATACTCCAGGCGACGACACCGCCGGATGCGGCGCCTGCGGCAATCATACCTAATAATAACAATGCCTTTTTCATAATCCAATATTGAAATAATTTAACTGGTTTTATTACGGAGGCAATTTTATTCCATAGGCTGTTTCTGTTTGAGCGTTTCTATTTAGTTACAGAACGCCCAGAAAAGACGATTATTGTGTTTCCTGCTTTTAGACGTGTCGCGAAGCGAAAACTCCGCCGTCGGCACACAGAATAATTCACCCGAGCCCAAATCCTGAATCTGCCGACCTTGAACGTAACCCGATAGATACCAAGGCCCTATAAGACGGCACCTATTTTTCGTAAGATAATATGGGGAATAAGTTTTTATTCCCCGTTTTTTATGTTTACCTTTGCAGTCCTCGCCGATCGGCGGGGAATGTGGAAAGATTTGACTGATTGCAAACCACAATAAAAAATAGCTAAAACAGCTTTTTTATTCCAGCAGCCAATTTTTCCCCATTTTATACGTTTAACTTCCAAAATAAATGTAAAATGGGATTTTTATTTACGTCGGAGTCCGTGTCCGAAGGACACCCCGACAAAGTTTCGGATCAGATTTCCGATGCCATTCTCGACGAATTCCTTCGTCACGACTCCAACTCCAAAGTAGCCTGCGAAACGCTCTGCACCACCGGTCTGGTCGTCGTCGCGGGCGAAGTGCGTTCGAGCGCCTACGTCGATATCCAGCACGTAACACGCCGCGTAATCAACCGTATCGGTTATACCAAAAGCGAATATCAGTTCGACGGTAATTCCTGCGGCGTGCTCTCCGCGATCCACGAACAGTCTCCGGACATCAACCAGGGTGTCGTACGCGAGGCCGAAGAAGAACAAGGCGCGGGCGATCAGGGCATCATGTTCGGCTATGCGTGCAACGAAACGCGCGAATACATGCCTGCGACGCTCATCCTCTCGCACGTCATTCTCAAGGAACTGGCCGTCATCCGCCGCGAAGGGCAGGTGATGACCTACCTGCGTCCCGACGCCAAGTCGCAGGTAACGATCGAATACGACGAACAGACGCACCGTCCGCTGCGCGTACATACCATCGTGGTTTCGACCCAGCACGACGATTTCATCCCCACGAGCAAGGGCGTCACCGAGAAGATGGCCGAAAAACGCATGCAGGAGAAGATCCGCGAGGACGTGCGCACGATCCTCATTCCACGCGTCAAGGCCCGTCTGGAACGCGCCAAGGATAAGTTGGCGCGACTGATCGGCGACGACTATATCCTGCACGTGAATCCCACGGGCAAGTTCGTCATCGGCGGCCCGCACGGAGATACGGGACTCACGGGCCGCAAGATCATCGTCGATACCTACGGCGGCAGCGCCCCGCACGGCGGCGGCTGCTTCTCCGGCAAGGACCCGACCAAGGTGGACCGCTCCGCTGCTTACGCCGCCCGCTGGGTGGCCAAGAACATCGTGGCTGCCGGTCTGGCCAAGCAGTGTGAGGTGCAGGTGGCCTACGCCATCGGTGTGGCAAAGCCTGTGTCCATCATGGTGGATACCTTTGGCACCGGCACCGTGGCAGATGAGAAGATCGAGCAGGCAGTGGAGAAGGTCTTTGACCTGACCCCCGCCGCCATCATCCGTGACCTCGGCCTGCGGAAGCCCATCTACCGCAAGCTGGCCGCCTACGGCCACATGGGCCGCGAGGATCTGGGCGTGAAGTGGGAGAACACCGACCGCGTGGATGAGCTCAAGGCCGCTGTTGCAGCGCTGTAAAACTGAAACGCAAAGCGCCCTGTACCGTGAAAGGTGCAGGGCGCTTTTCTATGGTGGGCGGCAGACAAACAAAAAACGCTCCCCCGTGCAGGTGGGGAAGCGTTTTTTGTTTGTCCTTTTCAGGACAGGGTAAATGATAAGAAGGTAAATGAAGAAAATAGCATAATAATAGAAGGATGAACAACAGGAGTACCGGAGAGGAAAGCGCGTCGTTTCGCTTTGTATCCAACTGGCGCTCCTGTTGGATACAAGATAACACTTTTCACAGAAAAATACAAGAGCTTTTTTGAAAAAAGTTCTTTTGTTCGAGCAAAAAATGTAATTTTGTCACAACGCACAAAAACGGGGGAGATGTGTTTGGCAAAGTGATGAAACAAGCACGGGCCGGGGCAGAGGTTCGGAATTGCAGAAGCTGATTCTTTACAACAGGATGCGGCTGTGTTATGATGGATACATCTATGAGAAAAGGACGCTCTGTGGCCCGGAAGGGCAGAAAGCGTGTGAAGAAGCGAGGAATAGAATGGAACATACGATCACAAAAAACGGAGCCCCGTGCTTTGGCGGGCGGGCCCCGCTATTCAGCCAGCGTGACCTGTTCAGGCTGGTGGGGCCGCTGCTGGTGGAGCAGCTGCTGGCCGTGACGGTGGGCATGGCCGATACCATGATGGTCTCCCGCTGCGGCGAAGCCGCCATCTCGGGTGTCAGCCTGGTGGATATGATCAACAACCTCATCATCGTGCTGTTTGCGGCGCTGGCCACCGGCGGCGCGGTGGTGGTCAGCCAGTATCTGGGTGCAAAGGAGCAGAAGCACGCCAACGCAAGCTCGGGTCAGCTGATCCTGCTCAGCGCTCTGCTGGGCGTGGGTGTGGGGGTGTTCTGCTTTGTGCTGGCCCGTCCCATGATCCGGCTGTGCTATGGCAGCATCGATGCCGACGTACTGGAGGCCGGTGTGCTCTACCTGCGCATCACGGCGGTCAGCTACCCGTTCCTGGCCATGTACAATGCCGGTGCGGCACTCTTCCGCAGCATGGGCAACTCCAAAATCTCCATGCAGATCAGCATCCTGATGAACATCATCAACATCGTGGGCAATGCGGTCTGCATCTTTGTGCTGGGTATGGGCGTGGACGGCGTTGCCTGGCCCAGCGTCCTCTCCCGTGCTGTGGCGGCGGTGCTCATCCTGAACCGCTGCTACCAGAAGGGCCACATGCTCACCGTGCCCAAAACGTTCCGGCTGGATGGCCGGATGGCAAAGCGCATCCTGGGCATCGGCATCCCGTCCGCCTTTGAGAACAGCCTGTTCCAGGCGGGCCGCATTCTGGTGGTGAGCATGATCTCCACCTTCGGCACCGTGCAGATCGCCGCCAATGCCGTGGCAAACAATCTGGACGGCATGGGCTGCATCCCGGGGCAGGCCATTGGTCTGGCCATGATCACGGTGGTGGGCCGCTGCGTTGGCGCAGGGGACAATGAGCAGACCGTTTTCTACACCCGCAAGCTGCTGCTCTGGGCCTACATCTCTATGGGAATCTTCAACGGCGGCATCCTGCTCTTCCTCAAGCCGCTGGTGGGCATCTACGCCCTCTCCGGCGAGACCATGGCGCTGGCCATCCTGCTGGTGCAGATCCACGCAGGCAGCGGCCTGTTCCTGTGGCCGGCCTCCTTTGTTCTGCCCAACGCCCTGCGCGCGGCCAACGATGTAAAATTTACCATGGTGGTCTCTGTGCTCAGCATGGCCATCTGGCGGCTGGGGTTCAGCTACCTGCTCTGTGTCAGGATGGGCTGGGGCGCTGTGGGTGTCTGGATCGCCATGGTCATTGACTGGGTCTGCCGTGTCATCTGCTTTGTGGCGCGCATGAAGAGCGGCGCATGGAAAACAAAATATCAGGCATAAGAAAGGAACAGGATATGAAACTGATCAGCTGGAACGTCAACGGCCTGCGGGCCTGCCTGACCCACGATTTTGCCGCAAGCTTTGCGGCGCTGGATGCCGACATCTTCTCGGTGCAGGAGACCAAGATGCAGCCGGGGCAGGCTGATTTTGCCCCCGAGGGCTACACCGAGTACACCTACTCTGCCGAGAAAAAGGGCTACTCCGGCACGGCCTGCTGGTGCAAAACGGCCCCGCTGGCTGTGTCCACTGGCATCGGCAGGGAGGAGCACGACCACGAGGGCCGGGTGCTGACGCTGGAATATCCCGGCTTCTATCTGGTCAACTGCTACACGCCCAACAGTCAGGACGGCCTGAAGCGGCTGGACTACCGCATGACCTGGGAGGATGCGTTCCGGGCCTACCTGCTGGAGCTGGACGCGAAAAAGCCGGTCATCCTCTGCGGTGACCTGAACGTGGCCCACACCGAGATCGACATCAAGAATGCGAAGACCAACCGGATGAGCGCGGGCTTCACTGACCAGGAGCGGGCCAAGATGACCGAGCTGCTGGCGGCGGGCTTTACAGACACCTTCCGCGCGGTTCACCCGGACGAGGTGAAGTACAGCTGGTGGAGCTACCGCTTCCACGCCCGGGAAAAGAACGCGGGCTGGCGCATAGATTATTTCATCGTTTCAAACCGCATCGCCGGCAAGGTGACCGCCGCCGAGATCCACAACGAGGTGTTCGGTTCCGACCACTGCCCGGTGGAGCTGGTCATCGACCTGTAAGCCGTTGCGATCATGATCTTATCATAAGGAGAAACCTGGATGCTCAAGTATTATCTGATGGTGTTTTTTGTCTCGATGGTGCCGGTCATTGAACTGCGCGGTGCCATTCCGATCGGGCTGGGCATGGGCCTGCCCGCCCTGCCCACCTATCTGGTCTGCGTGCTCGGCAATATGCTGCCGGTGCCCTTTATCTATCTGTTTGCCCGCAAGTTCCTCATCTGGGGCTACCACAAACCGGTCATCGGGCCGGTGTGCAAGTTCTTCATCACCAAGGGGGAAAAGGGCGGCCGCAAACTGGAGGAAAAGGCCGGCAAGGGCCTGACCGTTGCCCTGCTGCTCTTTGTGGGGATTCCGCTGCCCGGCACCGGTGCCTGGACCGGCACGCTGGCAGCCTCCATTCTGGACATGAAGTTCAAGGATGTTCTCATTGCCTGCATGGGCGGTGTGCTGCTGGCGGGCATCATCATGGGTCTGGCCAGCGCCGGTGTGCTGGGCGCGGCCAGCAGCCTGTTTGCAGTGTGACAGATTCGGGCTTCGCCGCGACAGCTCCCCTGGTAGGGGAACCAAGTCCTGCCTCTCCTATTAAGAGAGGTGGCATCGAGCGATAGCGATGATAACGGAGAGGTTTCGTACAGAAGCAGGCTGCCGAAGGCTGGCAAAAGCGCTTTAAGTGTGTTACAATAAACAGTAACGTGTCGTTACGACAAAGAAAGGACGAAGCAATCATGGATCAGGCATTGAATCAGAAGATCGACGCCTTTATTGCGGCGAACAAGGAGCAGATTCTGGAGGACATCGCGGCGCTGGTGGCCATCAACAGTGTGGAGGGCACCCCGACCGAGGAAGCTCCCTTTGGTGAGGGCCCCCGCGCGGCGCTGGACAAGACGCTGGAGCTGGCTGCAGGCATGGGTCTGGCGACCCGCAACTGCGAGAACTACATCGGCTATGCCGAGCTGGCCGGTGCAGACCCCGAGAAGTATCTGGCAACCATCTGCCATGTGGATGTGGTGCCCGTGGGCAACGGCTGGAGCCAGGACCCCTTCAAGATGCAGATCCGGGACGGCTGGATGATCGGCCGTGGTGTGGCTGATGACAAGGGCCCCATGGTGGCTACCCTGTACGCCCTGAAGTTCCTCAAGGAGGAGGGCGTTTCCCTGCGGTATCCCATCCGCGCAATGGTTGGTGACAACGAAGAGACCCACATGAACGATGTGGAATATTACCTCAAGAACTACCCGGCCCCGGTGTTCTGCTTCACCCCGGATGCAGAGTTCCCGGTGTGCAACGGCGAGAAGGGCCATTTCGGTGCGGAGCTGGTCAGCCCGGTCTGCAACGGTGAGATCAAGGAGTTTGAGGGCGGCGTTGCCAACAATGCAGTCCCCGACCGCGCCAGCGCACTGGTGGAGACTGACATCACAAAGTTGAAGAATGCTCCCAACATCACGCTGGAGCCGGAAGGCAATGGGGTGCGTATCCGGGGCTGGGGCAAGAGCGGCCATGCCGCCATGCCCGAGGGCACGGTCAACGCCATCGGTCTGGTGGTGAACTACCTGCTGGACAACGGTCTGTGCAACGATGCAGAGCGCGCCTATCTGGAAGCCCTGAAAAAACTGCACGCTTCCACCGCAGGCACTGGCCTGGGCATCGACTGCGCCGACGGCCCCTTCGGCCCCCTGACCATCATCGGCGGCCGCATCTTCATGCGGGAGGGCCGGATCGTCCAGACCATGGACAGCCGTTACCCCACCTGCACCAACGCCGAGAAGATGAAGGAGCAGATCAAAGCTGCCATTGGCACGGGTGCTTCTCTGGAGAAGGCCGAGGGTGCCGAGCCCTTCTATATCGCAGCCGATACCCCCGCCATCAAGGCCTGCATCGAGACCTACAACGAGGTCACCGGCGAGAATGCCACGCCCTTTACCATGGGCGGCGGCACCTATGCCCGCCACTTCCCCTATGCGGTGAGCTTTGGCCCCGAGCACGAGGACATGGTGCTGCCTGAGTTCGGCGGCCCGATGCACGGTGCCAACGAGGCAGCTCCCATCGATAAGCTGCTGGAGGCCCTGAAGATCTACATCATCGCCCTGTTGCGGCTGGAGGAGATCGACTTCTGATGAACGTTCTGGTCATTGACGGCCAGGGCGGCGGTCTGGGCCGCCAGCTGGTGGCGGCCATCTCTGCCGCCTGCCCGGAAGCCCGGCTGACCGCCGTGGGCACCAACAGCCTTGCGACTTCGGCCATGCTCAAGGCGGGGACGGTCCGCGCCGCCACCGGCGAGAACGCCGTGGTCGTGAACTGCCGCACCGCGGATGTTATCGTGGGGCCCATCGGCATTGTGATCGCCGATGCGCTGCTGGGCGAAATCACCCCCGCCATGGCGGCGGCAGTCTGCCAGAGCCCTGCCCGGCGGGTGCTGGTGCCCATCAACCACTGTGAGAACATCGTGGTGGGCGTGCCCGACCAGCCCATCGGCCAGCTGGTGGCGGCAGCGGCACAAAAGGTCAAAGAACTGGCTGAAACTCCTTGTAAATAACAGAAAAGCAGCTGCGTTCCGTGTGTGCGGAGCGCAGCTGCTTTCGTTTTGCAGAAGCTTTGTGCAGTTTTTGCGGATAGTACCGCCATGCCAGCGGCTCCCCTATGAGGAAAGCTGGCACGCAAAGTGGGACCGAGAGGTTCAGCGCTGCTGTTTCTGGATGACCTCGTGGATGCTGGGGGGAACATCCCCCTGTGCGTCCTTTTCCAGCCTGCTGATGCGGCGGTCCAGCTCGGTGAGGCGCTGGGCCATGACATCCGGCAGATCCTGCTGGTCCAGGTCATCGGCGGGGTTGACGGCCTTGTTGTTGATGCGCACCACCTCGGCGGGCACGCCCACGGCGGTGCAGTTGGCGGGCAGGTTGCGCAGCACAACGCTGCCTGCGCCGATGCGGGCGTTATCGCCGATATACACCGGGCCCAGCACCTTGGTGCCCGCGCCGATCAGCACATTGTTGCCCAGGGTGGGGTGGCGCTTGCCGGTGTCCTTGCCGGTGCCGCCCAGCGTCACGCCGTGGTAGATGGTGCAGTTGTCGCCGATCACGGTGGTCTCGCCGAACACGATGCCCATGCCGTGGTCGATGAACAGGCACCTGCCGATCCGGGCACCGGGGTGGATCTCGATGCCGGTCTTGTGGCGGCCGTGCTGGCTGACCCAGCGGGCAAGGAAAAAGTGCCCGTGCTCATACAGCCAGTGGGCAATGCGGTGGTAGACCAGGATATGGAAGCCGGGGTACAGCAGGATGACCTCCAGCACGCTGCGTGCGGCGGGGTCTTTGCGCTGGATGTTCCGTGCGTCCTCCAATAAGCTCATGTGGGGAACCCTCCCTTTTGTTCAGCCGCCTCGGTGCGGCCCTCTCTTTTTGACAGATACTATAATAACACATGCAAACTTCAATGTACAGTGCTTTGGTAGGAATTGACGGAGAAAAATCCCCCTCCACGCAGGGATTATGGGGCGGGAAACGGGTTTTCGGTAGAGTAGCCAAAATTCCGGGAGATACAGCCAAAACCTTTTCACACAGGAATCTTACAGAAAGCATTGACACATTTTGCGTTTCTATGATAAAATATAACGAAAACAAATGCGAAGGAAAAGGAGAAGCGGACGAATGCTGTCAAAAATGAACGCTGAACTGAAAAAGCAGTTTGCAGCCGTTTTTGCGGTGGGCTCCGTGTTTCCTTTTTTCGCTTTTTGAACTTTTCCGTTTGTGGAAAAGTTCTTTTTTTTGCCTGTCCGCGGGCTGCAATGCCCGCATCCGCCCATCCGAAATACGAACAGGGAGGTAAAAGAATATGCTGCTCATCAACGCTGTAAACGCTGCGGGCCGCCCGGTGGAGCTTTTCGTGAAAGACGGAAAGATCGCCGCCGTGGGTCAGGATCTTTCCGCACTGGCCGGGGAGGGGGAGACTGTCCTCGATGCAGGCGGTCTGACCGTGCTGCCTGCCTTTGTGGACCTGCACTGCCACTGGCGCACCCCGGGCTTTGAATATAAGGAGGACATCGCCACCGGAAGCATGGCTGCGGCCGCAGGCGGCTACACCTTTGTCAACCTGATGCCCAACACAAAGCCCGTCTGCTCCTCTGCCGCACAGGCAGCCATGGTGGAGCAGAAGGCCGCCGAGGTGGGCCTGTGCGATGTGAACCAGACCGTTTCCATCACCGAGAACTTTGACGGCAAGACCATCGACCACCTCAAGACCCTGCCCGCCAGCGTGAAGTTCATCACCGAGGATGGCCACGGTGTGCAGGACAACGCCACCATGGCCCGGGCCTTTGCCATCTGCACCCAGCGGGATATCACTGTGATGAGCCACGCCGAGGATATGGAGATCAGCCCCTGGGATTACCGGCTGGCTGAAGACCTGGAGACCGTGCGCAACTGCTGGCTGAGCGAGTACTACCAGACCAGGCTGCACATGTGCCACGTTTCCACCCGGGGCGCGCTGGAGGCCATCCAGATGGCAAAGCTGCGCGGCGCACCTGTGACCTGCGAGGTGACCCCGCATCACCTGTGGTTCAACAATGAGACCTGCGATTACCGGGTCAACCCGCCCATCCGCACCGCGGATGATGTGCAGGCGCTCATCGATGGAATTCGTTCCGGTGTGGTGGATGCCATTGCCACCGACCACGCTCCCCACTCCGAGGAGGACAAGCTGAAGGGCATGGCCGGTATGGTGGGCAGCGAGACCGCCTTTGGGGTCTGCTACACCAAGCTCTGCAGGGAAGAGGGCCTGCCGCTGGAACTGCTGGTGCACCTGATGAGCACCCGCCCGGCAGAGATCCTGGGCCTTGCCAAGGGCCAGCTGGAGCCCGGCTACGATGCAGACTTCGTGCTGGTGGATCTCGACACCCCCTACACTGTGGACAAAGAAAAGCTGCACTCCAAGAGCCATAACTGCCCCTTTGATGGTGCACAGCTCTACGGCAGGGTCTATGCTACCATCAAGGGCGGCAAGCTGACCTATCAGGCGGAGGAATAAAAGTCAGAACGTATCACTTCACCTCTTTGCCAAGGGCTCCCCTACTAGGGGAGCTGGCAGCGCGTCAGCGCTGACTGAGAGGTTTAATTCGTAATAAGAGAGTATGGAGGAACCCGACAATGACAAACATGGACAAGCTTTACGAAGCAGTTGCAGCCCGCGGCCCGGTATGTGTGGGTCTGGACACTGATTTCAGCTACCTGCCCGCTGACTTTGTGGACACCACCCTGACCAAGGGGGAGAACATCGTCCGCTTCAACAAGAAGCTCATCGATGCCACCAAGGCTGTGGCTGGCTGCTACAAGGTGCAGATCGCATACTACGAGTCCCTGGGTCTGGAGGGCATGAAGGCCTACGCCGAGACCCTGGCCGCTGTCCGCGAGGCCGGTATCCCTGTCATCGCCGATATCAAGCGCGGCGATATCGCCAAGACCGCCGAGATGTACGCCATGGGTCACTTCACCGGCGACTTCGAGTCCGATTTCGTCACCCTGGCCCCCTACATGGGTCTGGATTCCATCAGCCCCTACCTGCCCTATGCCGAAAAGCAGGGCAAGGGTATGTTCGTCCTCTGCCGCACCTCCAACGGCGGTGCCAAGGACTTTGAGTATGAGAAGCTGGCAGACGGCCGCCACGTCTACGATCTGGTGGGCGACAAGCTGAACGCTCTGGGCAAGGACTACATGGGCGAGCACGGCTACTCCTCCATCGGTCTGGTCATCGGCGGCACCCACATCGAGGAGGCCACCGAGATCCGCGCCAAGTATCAGGACAGCTTCTTCCTCATCCCCGGCTACGGCGCACAGGGCGGCAAGGCGGAGGATATTGCCCAGTACCTGACCAAGGGCAACGGCGGCGTGGTCAACTCCAGCCGCGGCATCCTGCTGGCCTACAAGAAGCAGCCCGGCGTGGCCTTTGATGAGGCCGCTTACAACGAGTGTGTGAACATGAAGGAGGCCATTGCTCATGCGTGCAGCCTGCTGTGAAGCCACCGTTCTGAGCCATGAGAGCATCCTGCCGGACATCCGGCTCCTGCGTGCCCTCTGGCCTGACCGGGAGCATGCCCCCCACGCCGGGCAGTTCTTTACCCTGCGTGCCTGGGGTGCCGATGAGGCCCCCTTCCTGTCCCGCCCCATCAGCGTGCACAAGTGGGAGCCGGAGACCCAGACCATTGAGTTCCTGTATCAGGTCATCGGCGAAGGCACTCACAAAATTGCCCAGCTGAAGACCGGCGATACCTTCCAGCTGACCGGCCCCATGGGCAACGGCTTTGATATCCCGGCCCTGACCGAACAATACCATAAGATCGCTGTGGTGGGCGGCGGCATTGGCACCGCCCCCATGTATCAGGTCACCCGGGAACTGGCAGCTGCCGGTGTTAAGCCGGACGTGTTCTTCGGCTTCCGGGATACCCCCTACTGCATGGAGGAGTACCGCTCCATCGCAAATGTGGTAAAGGTCTCCACCGATACCGGCGCGGTGGGTTTCCACGGCTTTGTGACCCAGCTGTATGACCCGGCAGATTACGATGCCGTGCTGATCTGCGGCCCCACCGTGATGATGAAAAACGCTGCCCGGATCTGTGCCGAAAAGGGCACTCCCTGCTTCGTGAGCCTGGAAAAGAAGATGGCCTGCGGCATTGGTGCCTGCCTTGGCTGCACCTGCGAGACCAAGGGCGGCGAGGGCAAGAGCGTGTGCAAGAATGGCCCGGTCTTTGATGCAACGGAGGTGTTCTTCTGATGGCTGACCTGAAAACAAACCTGCTGGGCTTTGTGATGAACAGCCCGGTCATCGGCGCTTCCGGCACTGTGGGCTACGGTGTGGAGTACGAAGAGCTGGCTGATTTTTCCAAGATCGGCGGCATCTCCGGCAAGGGCCTGACCCTGCACGGTCAGTACGGCAACAAGGGCGAGCGCCTGTGGGAGACCCCCTCCGGCCTCATCAACAGCATCGGCCTGCAGAATCCCGGCGTTCAGCACTTCATTGACGTGGAACTGAACGAGATGCTGGAGCTCAAGCAGAAATACGGCACAGTGGCCATTGCCAACCTGGGTGGACACAGTGAGGAAGAGTATGTTGAGGGCGCGGCTCTGCTGAGTGAGAGCGCAGTGGACATCGTGGAGCTGAACATCTCCTGCCCCAACGTCAAGGTGGGCGGCATGGCCTACGGCGTGAAGGCCGAGGCTGCCGGTGAGGTGGTGCGGATGGTCCGCGCGGCCTGCAAAAAGCCCCTGATGGTCAAGCTGAGCCCCCAGGCAGAGAACATCCCTGAGATGTGCAAGGCTGTGGAGGCCGCCGGTGCGGATGCCATCAGCCTGACCAACACCTTCCAGGCCTGCGCCATCGATCTGGAAAAGCGCAAGCCGGTGTTCAACAACATCTTTGCCGGTCTGTCCGGCCCGGCGGTGCGGCCCATTGCCCTGCGCATGGTCTGGCAGGCTGTGGGTGCCGTGAACATCCCGGTGGTGGGTCTGGGCGGCATTGCCACCGGCCGTGACGCACTGGAATTCATCATGGCAGGTGCCACGGCGGTACAGGTGGGCGCGGCAAACTTTGCCAACCCCCGCGCCATGGAGACCATTGCCGATGAGATGGCACAGTGGATGGATGTCCACGGCGTGAAAACGCTGGAGGAGATCCGCGGCTGCGCCCGAAATGCTGAATAATTGAGCTGATATACCAGAATGACCACGGCTTATGCGTATAAAGCGAAAATTTGCGCATAAATTTGCAATTGCTGCAAAAGCGTGGTACAATACCGTTCAAAAGATATTTTTCATAAAAAAGAGAGGGAGAACTACAATGAGTGAAGCACTTGAAATTCTGAAGAGCTGTGACGCATTCCTGGAGGGCCATTTCCTGCTCTCCTCCGGCCGCCATTCCAGCGCATACTGCCAGATGGCCTACCTGCAGCAGTACCCTGACCGCTGCGCCGAGGTAATGAAGGCTGTGGCCGATCAGATCAAGAAGCTGGATGTGGATGTCATCGTGGGACCTGCCATGGGCGGCATCGTCTATGCTTACGAGCTGGCTCGCCAGACCGGCAAGCGCGCCATCTTCACCGAGCGCGTGGACAATGTGATGACCCTGAAGCGCTTTGCCATCCATCCGGGTGAGAAGTGCATCATTGCTGAGGACGTTGTCACCACCGGCATCTCCTCCCTGGAGACCAAGCGCGTGATCGAAGAGGCCGGCGGCATCTGCCTGGGCATCACCTGTGTGGTGGACCGCACCAAGCCTGAGGCTCCGTCTCCCATTCCCATCCTGGCCAGCGCCCTGAAACTGGACCTGCCCAACTACGCACCCGAGGAGTGCCCCATCTGCAAGGAGGGCAAGCTGCCTCTGGTGCACCTGGGCAGCCGCAAGATGAAGCAGGAAGCCAAGCAGACCCTGTAACTTGACAACAACCGTGTTGAAACAAGGAGTACCTATGAACGCTTATCTTCTTTTGGCAAACGGCATGGTCTTTGCAGGCCAGTCAGTGGGTGCTGAGGGCGTTACCGTGGGCGAAGTCGTCTTTGCCACCGGTATGGTGGGCTTTGAAGAGACCCTGACCGACCCCAGCTACTACGGCCAGATCATCACCCAGACCTATCCCCTCATCGGCAACTACGGCATGAACAAGGACGATATGGAGTCGGACCGCATCTGGGCCAAGGGCTACATTGTGCGCGAGGCCTGCACCACCCCCTCCAACTGGCGCTGTGAGGAGACGCTGGACAGCTTTTTGAAGAAAAACAATACCATCGGCATCGAGGGCATCGACACCCGCCACCTGACCCGCATCATCCGGGAGAGCGGCGTGATGAACGGTGCCATCCTGACCACCTTTGACCCCGCTGACCCTGCCAACAAGGCCGAGACGGAGAAGCTGCTGGAGACCATCCGCGCCTATGCCGTGACGGATGCCGTCAAGAGCGTGACCTGCGAGAAGCCCGAGGTCTTTCACGAGAAGGGCGAGACCCACATCGTGCTGATGCACTACGGCTGCAAGCGCAATATCGTGCGCTGCCTGGTCAAGCGCGGCTGCAAGGTAACGGTGATGCCCGCCTTTGCCACCGCCGAGGAAGTGGCTGCCCTGAATCCGGACGGCATCATGCTGTCCAACGGCCCCGGCGACCCCGCCGAGCCGGTGGAGGTCATCGAGAACCTGAAGCAGATCTTTGCGCTGGGCATCCCCACCTTCGGCATCTGCCTGGGCCACCAGCTCAGCGCTCTGGCCGCCGGTGCCAAGACCATGAAGCTGAAGTATGGCCACCGCGGTGCCAACCAGCCTGTCACTGATTTTGAGTCGGGCCGCACCTTCATCACCAGCCAGAACCACGGCTATGCGGTCGTGGGCGAGGAGCTGCCCGCCGAGATGGGCGAGGTGGCACAGGTGAACGCCAACGACGGTACCTGCGAGGGCATCAAGTACAAGAAGTGGAACTGCTTCACAGTCCAGTTCCACCCGGAAGCCAACGGCGGCCCCAAAGACACGGAGTTCCTGTTCGACCGCTTCCTGAACAATGTCAAAGCAGCAAAAAAGGAGGTGCGCTGAAATGCCCAAGGACCCCAGAATCAAAAAGGTGCTGGTCATCGGCTCCGGCCCCATCATCATCGGCCAGGCCGCTGAGTTCGACTACTCCGGCACCCAGGCGTGCCGCGCCCTGAAAGCAGAGGGCATTGAGACCGTTCTGCTCAACTCCAACCCCGCTACCATTATGACCGACCCGGATGTGGCCGATCATGTCTATATCGAGCCCATGACCCTTGAGGTGGTGGAGCGCATCCTGGAGATCGAGAAGCCCGACTCCGTTCTGCCCAACCTGGGCGGCCAGATGGGTCTGAACCTCTCCATGGAGCTGGCCCGTTCCGGCTATCTGGACCGCACCGGCATCCGCCTGCTGGCCTGCAAGCCCGAGACCATCGACCGCGCCGAGGACCGTGAGCTGTTCAAGGAGACGATGGAAAAGCTGCATCAGCCCATCATCCCCTCTGAGGTCGTGGAGACCCTGCAGGATGCGCTGGCCTGTGCGGACCGCATCGGCTACCCCGTCATTGTCCGCCCTGCCTTTACCATGGGCGGCACCGGCGGCGGCATCTGCGAAAACAAGGAAAAGCTCATCGAGATCGGCACCAACGGCCTGCGGCTTTCCCCCATCCATCAGATCCTGGTGGAAAAGTGCATCGCCGGTTGGAAAGAGATCGAGTACGAGGTCATGCGCGACCACAAGGGCAACGTGATCACCGTCTGCAACATGGAGAACCTGGACCCCGTCGGTATCCACACCGGCGATTCCGTGGTCGTGGCTCCCTCCCAGACCCTGACCGATCACGAGTACCAGATGCTGCGCACCGCCGCACTGGATATCATCACCGAGCTGGGCATCGAGGGCGGCTGCAACTGCCAGTTTGCCCTGAAGCCCGACAGCTACGATTACGCGGTCATCGAGGTCAACCCCCGTGTGTCCCGCTCCTCCGCTCTGGCCTCCAAGGCCACCGGTTACCCCATTGCCAAGGTGGCCACCAAGATCGCCATCGGCTATACGCTGGACGAGATCACCAATGATGTCACCGGCAAGACCTGCGCCTGCTTTGAGCCTGCGCTGGACTACATCGTGGTCAAGTACCCGAAGTGGCCCTTTGATAAGTTCGTCTACGCCGACAAGTCTCTGGGCACCCAGATGATGGCCACCGGCGAGGTGATGAGCATTGGCAACAGCTTTGAGGCGGCCATGATGAAGGCGGTCTCCTCCATCGAGCTGGGGATGGACACCCTGACCCACAAGCCCTTTGAGGAGCTGACCGATGACGAGATCGTGGCCCACCTGCATGTGCAGGATGCGGAGCGCGTGTTCTGTGTCTACGAGGCCCTCAAGCGCGGCATCGACCACGAGACCATTTGGAAGATCACCAAGATCGACTGGTGGTTCCTGGATAAGATGCAGCACCTGGCTGACCTGGAAAAGGGTCTGGCAAAGTGCAACGGCGTGCTGAGCCTGGAGCAGTATCAGACCGCCAAGAAGTATGGTTTCCAGGATAAGACCATCAAGCGTCTGGCACAGGTGGATGTTCTGCCTGTGGAGAACTACCGCGCCGGTTTCAAGATGGTCGATACCTGTGCTGCTGAGTTCTCGGCCAACACCCCGTACTTCTACTCCACCTACGACGGCGACAACGAGGCCGCCGAGTTTATTGCCGCCAGAGAGGCTGAGGCTGCCGCCAACGGTCAGCCCAAGAAGAAAAAGGTGCTGGTCTTTGGCTCCGGCCCCATCCGCATCGGTCAGGGCATCGAGTTCGACTACTGCTCTGTCCACTGTGTCTGGACTCTGAAGAACCACGGCTGCGAGGCTATCCTCGTCAACAACAACCCCGAGACCGTCTCCACCGACTTTGACACCGGCGACCGTCTGTACTTCGACCCCCTGAACCCGGAGAGTGTGGACAACATCATCGCCACCGAAAAGCCCGATGCCTGCGTGGTCCAGTTCGGCGGCCAGACCGCCATCAAGCTGGCAAAGCACATGGATGAGATCGGCCTGCCCATCCTGGGCACCCCGGCGGATGCCATTGACGAGGCAGAGGACCGTGAGCGTTTTGACGAACTGCTGGAGCGCTGCAAGATCCCCCGTGCGCCCGGCCGCACCGTGTTCAATCTGGAGGAGGCTCTGGCCGCTGCTGATGAGATCGGCCTGCCTGTCCTGATGCGTCCCTCCTATGTTCTGGGCGGTCAGAACATGATCGTGGCCTACACCAAGGCCGATGTTATCGAGTACATGGGCGTTATCACCGAGCATGTGGACATGGATCACCCTGTTCTGCTGGATAAGTATATCATGGGTACCGAGTGTGAGGTCGATGCCATCTGTGATGGCGAGAACTTCCTCATCCCCGGTGTCATGGAGCAGGTGGAGCGTACCGGTGTCCACTCCGGCGACTCGATCTGTGTCTACCCGGCACAGCATCTGACCCAGGCCGAGATCGACACCATAGTGGATTACACCGGCCGCTTTGCCCGCGAGCTCCACGTCACCGGTCTGGTCAATGTCCAGTACGCTGTTTCCAACGGCAAGGTCTATGTCATCGAGGTCAACCCCCGTTCCTCCCGTACCGTGCCTTACATCTCCAAGGTCACCGGTGTGCCCATGGTGGATCTGGCCGTGCGCTGCTGCCTGGGTGAGAAGCTGGCAGATATGGGCTACGGCATCGGCCTGCACCCCAACGCCCCCTATGTGGCCGTTAAGGTGCCTGTGTTCAGCTTTGAAAAGCTGCACGGCGTGGATACCCAGTTTGGCCCTGAGATGAAGTCTACCGGCGAGGTGCTGGGCATTGCTCCCAACTATCACGATGCCCTGCTCAAGGGCCTGATCGGCGCGGGCTATACCTTTAAGACTCCCGGCCCTGCCTCCTGCTGCATCTTCACCGTGAAGGACAGCGACAAGCCCGAGTTCGTGGATATCGCCTGGAAGCTCAAGAGCATGGGCTACAAGCTGTACGGCACCTCCGGCACCTGTGCATGGCTCAACAAGCACATGGTCCCCTGCAACGAGGTGCGCAACATGTCCGGCGAATCCCCCAACATCGTGGACCTGCTCCAGAGCGGTCTGGTGGACTATGTGTTCTCCACCAGTGCCAAGGGCCGTGACCCCAAGCGCGATTCTGTCCGCCTGCGCCGCAAGGCCGTGGAGCTGAGCATTCCCTGCATCACTGCTGTGGATACCGCCAACGCACTGGTCGATTGCCTGCGCAGCGACCATGACCTGAAGAATATCCCGCTGGTGGATATTGCAACGCTGTATCATAAAAAATAACGCACAAAATGTAACTCGTGCGCAATATTATGCGTTTCGTGCGCAATCTCTCGTAATGAGGGGCTGCATTTGTTATACTCAACAACGCAAAATTTGCCAAAAGACGTTACTTTTGGACGTTCCAGGAGGATATCGATACAATGACTCGTTCCCAGATGATCGAAACCGTGGCACGCAAGACTGGCTTTACCGAAGCACAGGTCGAGACCACGATGGACGCTTTGTTTGACCAGATCGCTGACTGCCTGCGTGCAGACGAGAAGGTGACCATTGCCGGCTTTGGCCGTTTTGAGATGCGTCCCCGCAAGCCCAAGGCTTACACCAACCCCAAGACCAAGGTCTCCAGCCGTCTGGAGTCCACCTCCATCCCTGGCTTCAAGGCCAGCGGCCGTTTCAAGCAGAAGCTGGAAGCAGGCCGTGCCGCTGCTCAGAGCGTGGAAGAGACCGCCTGAGCGCCAGAACAGTTCCTCTGACCGCAGAGCCGTGCCCCAAAAGGGTGCGGCTCTTTTTGCGTGCTGACAAGCGCCGCGTTTCATGGTATACTGAACAAAACAAGGGTAGAAGGATAAGGAGTATCAAACATGCTTTACAGTGAGTTGCAGTGCAGTGAAGCCATCCACAAGGCCGTGGAGCGGATGGGTTTTGCAGAGATGACGGAAATTCAGGAAAAGACCATCCCTGTGATGCTGGCAGGCCGGGATGTGATCGCCAAGGCCCCCACCGGCACCGGCAAGACCTGTGCCTTCGGTATCCCGGTGGCGGAGCATATCGACCCGGAAAAAAAGTACCCACAGGCTGTGATCATGGCCCCCACCCGGGAGCTTGCCCAGCAGATCGCCGAGGAGCTGACCGAGCTGACCTACTTTATGCCTGAGGTGCAGGTGGCCTGCGTGTACGGCGGTGCCAACATGGAAAAGCAGGCCAGGCGTTTGGCAGAGGGTTGCCAGATCGTGGTGGCCACCCCGGGCCGCCTGATGGACCACTATAAGCACCACAGCATCGATCTGGCCCATGTGACCCAGGTGGTGCTGGACGAGGCCGATGAGATGCTGAACATGGGCTTTTATAAGGATGTGCGGCATATCATTGAGCTGATGAAGGCCCGCAAAAGCCTGTCCATGTTCTCCGCCACCATCAGCCGCGAGGTCATGGACATCGGCTGGCTGTATCAGAACAACGCCGAGGAGATTACCGTTCAGCCCAGGGAGGAGAGCCAGCCCAAGATCACCCAGTACATGCTGGAGACCTCCGGCCGCAACAAGCTGTCCGACCTGGCCCAGATCATCATTGGCGAGGGCTACAAGCGGGTCATGGTGTTCTGCGATACCAAGTTCAATACCGCCACCCTGGCCAACCAGCTGGCCCGTCTGGGCTTCTCTGTGGACTGCCTCCACGGCGACCTCTCCCAGAAGGAGCGCAACCAGATCATGCAGAACTTCCGGGACGGTAGGCTGGCTATCCTTGTGGCCACCGATGTGGCTGCCCGCGGCATCGATGTCTCGGATGTGGATGCGGTCATCAACTACGATGTCCCCGGCGACAACGAACATTACACCCACCGGATCGGCCGCACCGGCCGCGCCAAAAAGGAGGGCGTGAGCTATCTGTTCTATGTGCCCGAGGAGAAAAAGCGGGTGCAGGAGCTTCTCCGCCTGACCCGCAACACCGACCTGTGTACCCCGGTCCATTTTGATTTCAACCATGAGCGCATCGTGGTGGAGAAAAAGCAGGACAATGCCGACCGGTTCCAGATCAAGTGCTATTTTTAAGGGAAGAAACTCCCCCAGTCTGCTCCGCAGACAGCCCCCTCAAGGAGGGAGCCTGCCCGTACGGTAAGCCTCCCTCTCTGAGGGAGGTGTCGAACGAATGCGAGACGAAGGGAGTTCTTTTTTCAAAAAACCATTGACCTTCCCCTTTCTGGAAGGTGTAAGATGGTGCCTGTAAGGAGGCTGCGAAACCAATGAAGATCAACGAGGTGGAAGCTGCCGTGGGCGTGACCAAAAAGAATATCCGCTTTTATGAGGAAGAGGGACTCATCAGCCCCCGACGGGAGCCCGGCAACGGCTACCGCAGTTACTCGGAGGCAGATGTCGAGCGTCTGCGGCGCATCAAACTGCTGCGCAAACTGGATGTGCCGCTGGCCGAGATCCGGCAGATGCTGGAGGGAGAGTGCACGCTGGCTGAGGGAATGTCCCGGCAGCTGGAACGCTTGAACACCCGCCGCACCGATCTGGACGAGGCAGTGAACTTCTGCACTCTGCTTCAAAAGGAACCTGTCAGCCTCAATGAACTGGATGTGGAACAGACGCTGGCGCGCCTGACCGCAAAGGAAGAACAGGGAGTGAGTTTTGTGAACATTGAGCAGACAGACCGGAAGGCCGAGCGCGTCAGGGGCGCGCTGGTGGGAGCCGGATTGTTTACTGCGATCATGCTGCTGTCCATCGGCATCATGGCGTGGTCGTTCTGCGTCGATTCGCAGGATGTACCGCCGCTGCCGCTGTTGGTGGTGCTGTTCGGCATCCCGACGGGCTGCATCATCGGCACGCTGAAGGTGCTGGTGGATCGTCTCAAAGAGATCGGAAAGGGAGAAGAAGATGCTTATCGTAACTATTAATGAAGTCCCCGGTAAAAAGATCGAGGCTCTGGGGGTGGTGCGGGGCAGCACCGTGCAGAGCCGCAACCTTGGCCACGACATCATGGCCGGGTTCCGCACCCTTGTGGGCGGCGAAGTCACCGACTACGCTGAGATGCTCACCGAGGCCCGGCAGATCGCCACAGGCCGCATGGCAAAGAATGCGGAGGAACTGGGAGCCGATGCTGTGGTTGGGATGCGTTACGCCTCCGCCAGCGTCATGCAGGGCGCAGCAGAGGTCATTGCCTACGGAACGGCGGTGAGATTTGTATGAGTGCAAAAGAAAAACAGGGCTTTTCCCTTTATTTCCTGATTACCTTTGGTCTGGCGTGGCTGTGCCAGGTGGGCGGCTGTATGGCCCTGCTCCAGCAGAAGAATGCCGTGCTGTATCAGCTGGCACTGATCGCCACTATGTTTTGCCCGCTGCTGGCTGTGCTGCTGGTGCAAAAAGTGTTTCTGCGCCAGCCTGTCGGTATCGGCTGGAAGGTGCAGGGCAAACGGCGGTTCTGGCTGGCCGCGTGGTTCGGCCCGGCAGTGTTCACCCTGCTGGGCGCAGTGCTGTATTTTGCCGTATTCCCCTCCCGGCTGGACTTTTCCGGCAGTTGGCTGGTAGCCGCCTACGGCGGTGAGATGGATGCCCAGACCCTGCGCAGCGAGCTGGGGGTCTCTACCCTCAGCTATCTGCTGCAAAACGGGCTGTTTGCGGTGATCCTTGCCCCCGCCATCAACATGTTTCCCGCACTGGGCGAGGAAGTCGGCTGGCGCGGCTACATGATGCCCCGCCTGAAGGAGCGGTTCGGCCTGCTGAATGGTCGTCTGCTGGGCGGCGTTGTGTGGGGTGTCTGGCATTGGCCCCTAATGCTGCTGGTGGGTTACGAGTACGGCACAAACTATCTGGGCGCACCGGTGCTGGGGCTTGTAGTGTGGTGTGTGGTCTGCTTTGCCCTGAACACCCTGCTGGATCTCCTCTACGAGAAAACAGGCTGTATCTGGGTGCCTGCCATTGCGCATGGTGCTTTCAATGCCATTGCGGCGCTGCCGCAGGTACTGATCACCCCGGCAGATGCATATTATAATGTGCTTGGTCCCATGCCCATCGGTTTGATCTCTGTGCTGCCCATGCTTGCTGTGGCAGTAGGATTGACCCTGCATCAGATGAAACAGGAACAGTAAGAAGAAAACGCAATCCCCGGCGGTCAGATCGACTGCCGGGGATTTTCTGCGCTTATAATATAAATAAGGAAAGCAGCGTTCAAGCGATGGCGCAGACCCTGCCCGGAAGCACTCATTTTGCGAAATATAGAAAAAACTCAAAAAAGATGCAAAAAAGTGTTGACAGAAGGGCGGGGATGTGGTATTATACTTGAGCGCCAAGGGCCGCCGGAAAGAATGACTTCTGAAAGCGGCAGAAGCAAAGCGAAAGAACCAATATGGATACGTTGAAAAACGAGCCACAAGTTCGAAAAGATCGAAAAGCTTCTGAAAAAAGTGCTTGACAAAAAATCACTTCTGTGGTAAAATAATCAAGTCGTCAGCCGCAAGGCTGAGGCGCACAGGACCTTGAAAATTGAACAATATCGAAAAACTTGTAACGGAACCTATTTTC